>ERZ780149.237-NODE-237-length-73678-cov-15.291241_pt1 | contig 73678 bp, 57 predicted proteins | sample MGYA00511367_ERZ780149 | MGnify/ENA primary metagenome ERZ780149 (study PRJEB29588, sample SAMEA2153852) | human gut metagenome | biome: human gut; feature: human-associated habitat; material: faeces | place: Denmark | collected 2008/2010 ... | reverse complement strand
ACAATTCATCTCACCACCTATAGAGGGGGGAGACTTCTTGCAGGTTAGGTTAAATATTATAGCAGAGAATTTATCTTATTTCCACTTTTTTAAAAACTATCATGAATAATTAAGAAACAAGGTTAGTTGTAAAATGAAATCAGACACTAAACCGCAACAGCAAATCGGGTAGTTACACAGGAAAACATTTCATTCTGTATTCTTCATCCCCCTCCCGCAAGTGAGTATCCCCAAGATCTACAGCATCGATGATGATCACAACTTCATGCGCCGCTTAGCGTCTTTGAAATCGGCGCCTTCCTAAACCCGCAAGGGCAAGACGTTTCATTTATTTTCAAAATCGTTCACCTGCTTTCTTTATAGACAATAGAAAATCATGCCTCCTGAATTCTATCGCATATTCATGGAGGCATGATTTCATACTACATGGAAATTATTTTACAGGATTATCTATTGTGAATAACACGTACACGTTCGATTGTCGGTTGTCCTGCTTTGTTCTGCGCAATCGTGTCCACGCGGAACCGTTCCAATTCAGGTTCAAATTCCTTGAGCATTCTAGCAGGTACTTCGAATCCTCTCTGCATCGCGCGGTATACAATAGCACCGAATTCATAACGTGTCATCATACGGTCGCCGCCAAAGTTTCCGTCAGGATACCCTTCAAGGATACCATTCCCCGCAAGGGTGGCGATATATTCGTAAGCCCAGTGGTTCTCCGGTACATCAGGGAAGAGCTTGATCTTCATCGGATCCAACGCCTGTCCCTGAACGACCTGGCCAAGCGCGCCGCGCAGCTGTTCCACTTCCTTACGGAGGTCTTTGATTTCTTTCGCCATTGCCACTTTTGATGTGGATACATTGTTGCCCTGTCCCAGTTTCAAGCTGACGCCGGCATTCACCATATTCTCTCCGCCGCCAAAGGAACCTCCCACACTAAACATGGTATCTTCATTCGGACGGTAGAATACGCCGATAGCCCCCGCATTGGCATTTCTGTAATGTCCATAACCGGCTGCCACATCCCATTTATCATCGGGATCGAAGTCCAGCGGATGGAGGGATGCCAAGGCGGCTGCCCCAGCGCCAACTTTGTTCACACGGTCCCCCAGCTTGCTGATGCTCTGGTTTGTCTGGAACAGCTGGGAACCGTTCACCGCATCTTTGCTGGTCGGGCTAATATCGCCGGGCGCCACATTGGTGATCTTCTTATCTCCCGCATCTACACCGTTTTTGGTGATGGAAGGCCCGTTATTGATAGTCAGTCCGTTATCATTAATCGTGGTATCTCCCGTCTTGACGGTCGTGGCATTGACAGTCTTGGCATTCACTGTATCGGAATTTACCGTAGTGATATTTCCTGTCTCGGCAGTAACTGTCTTTGTCATCACAGTTTCCAAACCTTTCAGGTCTTTGGCCATGCGGACTTTCAGGTTGTTATTGCCGTCGGATACGACGCCAAGGTTGTCTTCTGTGGTCAGTTTGTTTGTGTCTGTAATGCCTCCGACTACGTTCACCTGTTCGTTCAGTTTCTTCTTGATGACCGCTCCTGTATCACCGCCATACTTCATGCCATCATTTAAGGTAGCCACTTCTTCTTTGCTTCCGTCCGGTTTCTCGTATACGATACGGGTCGTGGTCGTACCCGGCGCGCCGTCTACTCCGGGCTTGCCATCACGGGTAACGGAAATATTTGTCGTTACGCCGTCTTTACCATTAATACCGATTTTACCATCTTTGCCGTCTTTACCTGTAGCAACAATAGTTTCGCTTTTCAGGTTCTTGTCCAAGCCAACAATCATTTCACCGTTGCTATTCACCATGGTCTTGATGTTGGAAGAATCATATTCCGTATCCGCCTTCGTACCGGTGCCCTTGATGGTCATGGTTTCATTCAGTTTTTTAGCTACGGTACCGGTATTTCCTGCAAACTTGAGCCCATCATCCAGGGTAGCGACGTCATGCTTATCACCATTCTTTTCTTCGATGATCAGACGTGTGATATTCGTTCCGTCAACGCCGGGTTTACCATCACCACCTTTAATGGTAAGTCCGTTAGCGCCGTCCTTGCCATTCAAACCGATGGAGCCATCTTTGCCGTTGATGACCACAGCAGAGCCATCTTTACCGTTGACTCCGATGGAGCCGTCTTTGCCGTTCGCGCCTTTTTCACCAAGATTGATGTTATCTTTTACATTGACTTTATACGGATTGGCTGCTGTTCCGTCGCCTTCAACGGTGGTATTCTTTCCGTCTACCAGCTTGGTCGCATTGGCTGCGATCTCGTCTTTCAGCTGATCTACATTGACCGCATCTGTACCGGCCGTACCTTTTGCCACATTATGGATCTGGTTGCCGCCATTATTCAGTCCGTCCGCGGTTAAAGAAACATTTGTCTTACCGGGTCCCGGTGTCTTCGGCGTAATGGTAATGCCACCGGCGGTGACCTCCGTCTTATTCCCGGTGCTGTCGGTAATGGTCGTACCGGCTCCGTTGGTTACTGTCGTATTTCCTGCCGCGTCTTTTGTCGTCACACTGTTGACATTAATATCGTCTTTCAATGCCACTTTGACCTTGCCGCCCTCGACTTTGGTGGTAATATTTTTTCCATCACCTACAACTTCCACATCACTACCGAGGTCTTTATGCACTTTTTGTCCATCTTCCGCCTGGATACCGAAGCCCTTTTGAATAAGATCAGAAGACTGAGCCTTCAGTTGGCTGACATTGACCGCATCCGTATCGGCTGTGCCTTTTTCTACATTATGGATCTGGTTGCCGCCATTATTCAGTCCGTCCGCGGTTAAAGAAACATTCGTTTTGCCGGGTCCCGGTGTCTTCGGCGTAATGGTGACACCTCCGGCGGTGACTTCCGTCTTATTTCCGGCACTGTCGGTCACAGTCATACCGGCTCCGTTGGTTACTGTCGTATTTCCTGCCGCATCTTTTGTCGTCACACTGGTCAGATCTTTCAGCTCTTTGGCAAGTTTGACGTTGAACTTGTTATTCGCCGCATCGGCTACCACGCCGATATTGTTATCACTCAGTTTGCTGCCGTCAGCACCGCCCAAGATGGACATCACCTGGTCAGATCCCCGTTTAACCACATTGACGTCTGCCGCACTTGTCGCACCGATAGTGGAATTGTCTCCGCCAAAACGGAGCGGACGGGTCATGGTATAGAGCTGGCTTCCATTGACTGCATCCGTACTCTGCGGAGCAACCAATCCGGCCGCCACGTTTTGAATACGGCGTTCCTTGCCTTTAGCTCCTACCGTGACAACACCTGCCGGTGTGCCGCCTGCATAGGCATAAGTGCCATCACTGTTATAAACTGCCATGCCTTTGGTGGACGCGCCATCTGCCACATAAGCGGAGCCGCTCCCCAGATATACGGAATTCCCCATGGTGGCATTCACATTGCTGCCCAATATCTGGGTATTGGACAAATCAAGCGCTTTATTTGATGTGTCTATCGTATTATTATTCCCGACAATCTGGACATCTGTAAGATTCTTTGTATTATTTTTTGCCTTTACCGTGTTCTTTGAACCGGTAATCGTGATACCGGATACCTTGCCGGCATCATCCTGCGTCGTTGTATCCGTATCGCCGCTGACTGTATTATTATTCCCTGTCAGCATGATATCCGTTAGCCCTGTTGCCGTTTCTTTTTTGACGATGTTACTGTTTCCGGTTACTCTGTTATTCTCACCGTCCAACGTATTTTCATTTCCAAACACACCGGAATTGACCGCCGTGATATTTGAACCATTACTTGCTACCGGAGTTGTGGGGGCACTGTTCCGTGCGCCGATGACATATGTCCCTGCTCCATTGACAGTGTTGGCCGTACCGATTGCACCGGAAGATTCTCCTGTAGCACTTGCCGTTGTACCTATAGCCAAAGCATCATTCGCCAATGCATGTGCCCGATCACCCAAAGCTACCGCGCTCCGGCTGTTACTCTTAGCTTCACTGCCTATTGCTACTGCTTTATCATCAGAGGCTCCGGCGGCATAACCGATAGCCACTGCCTTATCCACACTGGTCCCGCCATTCTTTATGGTGGTGACGGCACGGGTACCCATGGCAATAGAATGATTCCCTTCCGACTGTGCTCCTGCACCAATGGCCATATTGTATTTATAACCGGAAGCCGCCACAGTCTGCGTAATGGTAGGTGTACCACCATTTATTTCCTCATAGCCGGTTCCCAGGGCGATGCTGCCTTCTCCCTGTGCCTCCACATTATTCCCAATGGCCGCGCTGCGTTTTTTCAACGCTTTGGCGCCAACTCCTGCTGCCATAGAATCTTCGCCGGCAGCCCCGTCATTATTGTAATTATTCGCATTTGTGGACTTCACAGAGTAATAATGAGTCTTTGCCTGATCCACGGTTTCGTTCAACTGATTAACATTAACCGCATCTGTTCCCGATGTACCTTTAGCCACATTGTGAATTACGGTTCCTTTGTTATTGGTATTCTTTAAAGTGATACTTTCTCCCTGCCCGGTAGTTACAGTATCATAGTAGACTCCTGTAGTCGTCGTACTGGTAATACTGGCATTCACCTGCCGGACCGTTTCATCGATGGATTTCTTCAGCTGTGCCACTGTAACGGCATCCTGATCCTGCGCGCCATCCGCTACATTCGTAATACGACGCAATGCTGCCGCCGTACCAACTGAAACACCTGTGGAAGGAGCGGCAGTCCCTGTCAGATAACCAGTACCGCTAATCATGGCCGCGCTGGCTTCCGAACCATTACCGATGGCAATGTTCCCGCCGGAAGCCTTTGCCCCTTGTCCCAGCGCCATGCTGGCCGCGTCTTCCGCCAATGCATTAAACCCGGCAGCTATGGATCCATTTCCTGCTGCCTGCGCATGAAAACCAAGCGCCAACGCGTCATCAGCGGCTTTCGTATCACTGCCGACTGCTGTCGCCTGGAGGCGGGACACCAGGGTAGTATTCTTATTAGCATTATATCCAATGGATACATTTTTCCCAATAGAAGGATTACCGGCAGTACCTATATTCGTCCCTGCCTCTACACCAATGGCAATATTATAATTGCTGGATACATTTCCGCCCGCCTTGGTGCCGATGGCAATATCATGCTGTCCATCCACATTTTGTCCGGCTTCGTCACCAATAGACACATGCGAGCCCTTCGTTCCCAATACATCACCAATCATGCCCTTACCGGCACCAATACCGACAGACACAGATCTGCCGGCTGCCGCGCCGGCCTCATCACCGACAGCAACAGAACTGGAACCGGCTGTCTGACTGGCATTCCCAATAGCAACCGCATTTTTTCCTTTTGCTTCCGTTCCCTGACCAACAGATACGGCATTTTCTCCTTCGGCCACAGCAGAAGTACCGGCTGCCAGACTGTTTTTGCCTTTAGCAGCCGCTTCTTTGCCGATCGCCGTTGCGGCTTCCTTACCGGCCTGGGCACTTTCGCCAACAGCAATCGCACTGTGACTGTTTTTGGCAACAAAAGCACCGTGCCCGATAGCTGTCGCATTATTAGAAGACACCGTCTTTGCCGCTGTTCCAATCGCCATACTGTTGTTATTAACTATACGATTGCCGCCATCATTTTGAACAACCGCTCCATCTCCCAACGCAATAGAAGAATTACCACGGGCATTGGCTTTATTCCCGACAGACACACTATTCTTGCCGCCGCCGACAAGTACGACCGTGCTGTCTCCATCCGGTGTCATACCGCTGACAGCACCGTTAATTGCCCCATGGCCGATGGCCACGCCATTTACTGCATTAGAAACGTTTCTGGAAGCATGCCCTACCGACACGGAATCTTCGGCTTCTGCTTTGGCCTCCACCCCCATTGCCATCGCATTATCTTTGGTGGCTCTGGCCTGCGTCCCTACCGCGACAGCATCCGAGCCAACAGCTGAAGCATCTGCCCCCGTGGAATTGGCACGGAAATACTTAATCCCCGGTTTTGCAGCATCAAGTCCCAGGCTATTTGTCAGTGCTGTGAGCGTGTTGATTTTTAATGTATTATTGCTGATATTGCCGGCGTTTGTGCTGATATTGGTAGCATTCGTACTGATATGGGTAGCATTATTGTTGATATTGCCGGTGTTGGTATTCACCTGCGTACTTAATGTAGCCAAATCACCCGTCGTGGCCAGCCCGGTCGTTGATATGGTAATCGTCTTGGTTGCCGGATCCTTAGTTACGGTGATATGGGTACTGCCGTTCAATGTATCCCCATCATTGACTGTAGCCGCCTCACTGCCGACAAAACCGCCAAAGCCCAGCATCGCCGTTAAAACCGCAGCCAGCGCAGATTTATATGCTTTATTCCCCTTATTTTTGCTGCTGCTGGCGGCAATTTCTGGAACTACCACATAACTGTTCTTCACTTTGCTCCAAATGACTTTGTAAATTTTGTTCATATAACCCTTCCTCTCTACATACCCAAAAAATATAATGCTATATCAAAAATTTATTTATATGATCCGGCAGATCTCCTACACCTCCTTCTATACTTCTCATCATATTTACCAGCCTTTATAAAAACACAAGATTTTTCACTGATGAATATTTATCTACCGGTTCAGTGCCATTTCATTCATATAATGTAAACAGCTGTGCTCTTAATTTTTGCAATAACAGTACAGCTGTCCTTACTTTAATTCCAAATGCCTTTATGAATATGATTCATATCAATATTTCTTAAGAATGGAGATGAATTTCGGAGCGATCGATTATTTCCAAGGCATTCCTAAAAAGCTACCTTATTCTCCATATTTCTGTTCAAGTCCACTTTAATAAAAGAGTTTCCTTATTTCCCGTCATGTGTATGTCGTTACATACTGTAACAGCATACATACAAAATGGCCCAATCATATAATTCTAAATTTCAAATCGACTCCCAAAAAAAAAGCTCCTCCAACGGCATATCCGTTTTTAGAATCATTTTAATCTTCACAGCCTCCTTAAAATTAATTCCATGACGGTTTTCCATTTTCAACAGCAGCATTTCCTGCTTGATCCCCATTTCTTTTGACAGTTCTTCAAGGCTCATCTCCTGTTTTGCCAATTCTGCCATCAGATTTTTATACACGTTCCTCTCTCCCTTTAATTTGAAATTTCAAATTATTATATCATTATAACTTTTTATTACTAAAAAATCCACATCCCACTCCTGATTCATTGAAATTTCGATATTATTTATGTAAAATCAACAGTAAGGAGGCGATTATGACAAAAGAGGAATATTTGAAAAAGCTGATCCTCCAACGATGGACACTGAAAGATTTCGCCGCAAAGATCAATATGCCATATGGAACTCTATATTCCATTCTGAAGAATGTAGATGGCGGATCCATGTACAATATAGTAAAAATCTGCAGTGGTCTGCACCTTTCCACTGACGAACTGTCTCAGATAGGAAAGCCCCGGAATTATATCCTGCAGGAAGATAGAAGTACGTACAATACAAAAGAACTACCGGATCTGAGATCCATCTTGAGCAGCACATTTCTCTTCAATGGAACGGAATATACTCTCTCAGAGAAAAAACAGGACATGCTGTCTCAAATCATCCAAGCTGTACTGAGCGAAAAAACATAGTAGATCCCGTATCGCACTTTTCTCGGAAAATAACGGAATTACCAGCTTATTTTATCCAAGCCGGCAGGCGTAAACACACATAGCACTTCCACATCCATTTCCTATGTATTCATACATTTACTTTATCAGTACAATTATTTATCTTCTGCCCCAACCAAGCGGGTCTCGGTTTTCTATACCATAATCTTCACATAGTGCTACCTGAAGGTAATCATAGAAGAATCACGGGCAATAAGCTTTCCTCAAACAGAATCACCCCCGCAAAACCCAAAGCGTCAAAAATATATCCTCACAACACAAAAAGCGTTCCTTCCCAGATATACAATTAGGAAGAAACGTTTTTATTTTTATACCTTATATGTACAATATGGGTTGTGCCAATAATTTTTCACAAATTCAGACATATCATCGGTAATGGATCAAATCAACCGGTACTTTCCTATTCAGAAACTCCCCTTCTTTAGAAAGCAAAGTTTGAGGCAAATCAAGCCGGCGCCTTTCTTGCCAATTCAGTGCACTTATTATTATGCGCCCGATGACCAACGAAGCCGAAACGGATACTCGCATGCCAAGATGATTCAACCCGTAAAAGAATATTTAGCTTATAGCTGACAGCTCACAGCTGATAGCTTTTATCTTCTTACCGGCTTCCCCACCACGGTGACAGATTCTTCGCTGGCGCTCAGAATGACGTTTAATGTTCTCTGTCATTATGATGCTTAGCGTCCCTCCCTCATTATGACGCCTTATACCATCCGCAGTCATTCAGCACTTTTAGCTGACAGCTCACAGCTGATAGCTTTTATCTTCTTACCGGCTTTCTCACCACGGTGACAGATTCTTCGCCAGCACTTTGGATGACGCCTTACCATCCCTCGTCATTCAGAGCGGGGGTCAAGAATGCCTTGTGAGAAAGACGGGAAACAGCAATGTGACACAAAGCGAAGAATCTATTACTCTGACGACATCTTACCGTCTTCCTTGCCACGATAGATAATTTCTGTCACGCCATATACTTTCTGCCTTCCCGGTATGCGTTTCCCACCGCGTCACCGAGAGCAATATACTTCCCGCCGGCCGGATCAAAGGTAATCGCCTGCAATTTCTTCACGTCAATCTTTCCATCGGTCAGAATGTCCTCATCGACCAGAATATTCACAATATCCCCGACGAAATGGTAATCCTCACCTACCTTCGTCACCTTGGATACTTTGCACTCCAGGGTCAAAGGAAATTCCGAAAGCACCGGTGCGTCCACAAACTCGCTCTTCACCACATGAAGTCCGGCGCGCGCCACCTTATCGGGTACACGATTTCCCGATACGATTCCCAGATAATCCGCTTCCGCCATCGTAGAAACGGTCGCCATGCTTACGGTAAAGGCTTTCTTTTCCAATAGATTCGCCACAGTCTTATGGGTATGATCCAGCATGAATCCTACCCTGTTCGTATCATAAATCCCGCCCCAGGCAGCCACCATACCATCCGCCGTACCATCCGCACCATAAGAAGCAATCACAAGTACCGGCTGCGGGTACAGCCAGGTATTCGGTTTAAAATTCTTTTTCATAACGGAGCCTCCCTAACTGTTTTATCTATCATACATTCTCGAATCTCATTAAATTACATATCCATCAACTCTTTAACCTCCTTAATTTCTTCGGTCTCTATCTCACCAATTATCCTTTTAAAAAATTTTTGAATATCATTATCCGATAAGATGAATTTCACCTGTGTATTTGTTATTGCTATATGTATCAACTTATCTTTTTGCTTATTATCCCAATCTTCAATCATATCCAGTTGCTTAATAATTTCATGGGTATTAGCAAAAGAACGACTTTCTTCCAACTGAATTATCAGTTCGTTCTTATGAATTTCTTCTATACTTTTGTTCTTCTGTTCTTCACTCATTTCATCAAAACACTTAAAGTATTTTCTCTCCAAAACCTCATTTGTTTTAGTTCTATCAACAATATTTTTAATTAAGCCCTCCAAAGATGAGCCTTCCCTATAATCAGCTGGAGCAAAATACTTAATTCTATGTTCCCTAAGCATTTTAAAAACTTTAGTCTTATCTTGCGTTTCCGAATCATATACGCCAATAGAATAACCCCCATTGCTATTCACCAGTTTCATACAAGGAATATCTGTATCACTATCGCCAATGTACACCATATTTCTAAAAGGAACAACAACCTTGTCAGGATCAAAATAATCATTTACTTTTTGATCATTTATATCCAAAATTCCTTTCTTTATTCTAAATAAATATTGTGTTTTATTTGTATAATTAACCGCCTGTGCCGGCCAAACCGCAACTCCAACATCATCGAAATAAAAAGAGCTAGCGTATATCTTTTTAAAATACTTAGCTACCATCGTGCCTTCTATCATTTCCTTCAATCCGGAAGAAATAATATAATGCTCAATGGTAATTCCTTTTTCTTGTCCATATTGGTTTACACGTGTAAACCAAGTATCAACCCCTGGATAAAGTTTAATTTTTGCGCCATCCGCTTTCAATATTTCCTTATTAAACACCAGCCTTCCTCTGGCTTTCGTAACCATCGTATACATATATGCAAGATTTTGATCCATATCATTGTCCGCAGCTAAACTATTGGATTCTTTCCAAAAGTCTGCCACATCATAACCAATAGATTGAATATATCCTTGTGCCTGCATATCCTCCGGCGATAAAGTCCTATCGAAATCATAACAAATGGCCAGTATCGGCTTGTCCCCTATTTCCTTACGCGCTGTTTTCACGATAACACTTCCTTTCTGTCCCTGTCTTTTAAAACCATTATACGACACAAAAATCTGAAAAGTCTCTCTTCTGCCAAATGTATTTTCTTGCTGCAAGAAAAAAGATGGTACCACTACCATCTTCTCATGTATCATTTCCTGTCAATATTTTCCGTTTTAAAAAATGCCAACCCTTTTTCATCCAGTCTACATGTTCCAGCATGACCACATCCGCCTCATAAATCTTTATATCCTGCTTTTCCAGCCACACATTGAATAAACGTTCTGCAAGAAACCCGAACACTCTTTTTTCATATACACTGCGACCTGTCAGATCGATCCGCTTTTCCAGCTCAGAAAGAATCGCAAAAAGCCAGGCGCAATAGGTATCAAAAAGATTTTTCTTCATAACGAACATATTCAGTATATGAAGTTTCTTCCTATTCATGACTTTGGAAAATGCTTCCGCGTACGGGGGATACATTTCTTTTACCACCCGCTCCGCTTCGTCCAGATCCGACTTGCAGTGGGCATGCTCGTACTGGCTGCGCACGGTTTCTATATAATAATTTCTCTTTTTCGGCAGCAGCACATCATATGTCTGAAGCAAGTTTTCATAGTCTTCCCTATGGAATATGGCTTCTTTTTTCTTGTCTATATTTTTTGTATGAATACTCTTGCCAAAGTATCTTCTGTAATGGCAGAGACCGATATATTCACAGTCCAGATTTTTCCATGCCCAGTAAAGTCCTGTCAGTTCGCAGTAACTCGGATTCTTAGAGGAAATATGGTCTCCCGTATTATCCGGAAGATATCCCAGAGATTCTTTCCCTTCCGCCCCCGCATGAAGCGGTACATATACATCGTCATCGGGCATCCAGTATCTTTTATGGGTCGCCACGAGTATCTTGATATCCACTTTATATTTCCTTCTTTGCCATGACAAGCGCACTTTCAATAACGGCATCCATGTCGTAATACTTGTATTCCCCTAAACGTCCACCGAAAATGACCTTGCTCTCTTTGTCTGCCAGCGCCTTATATTTTTCGTACAGCTCCCCGTTTTTCTCATCATTCACCGGATAGTAGGGTTCATCTCCCGCTTTCCATTCCGAACTGTACTCACGGCTGATGACTGTTTTCGGCAAGTCCTGTCCTTTGGCATCTTTCCCGAACTCAAACCACTTGTGCTCTATGATCCTTGTCCACGGTGTTTCCCGGTCTGTATAATTCACTGCGGCATTTCCCTGAAAATTCGGTATATCCAGCACTTCCGTCTCAAACCGGACACTCCTGTATTCCAATGTTCCTAATTCATAACGGAAATAAGCGTCAATCGGCCCGGTATAAATTATCTTCTCCGCTAGACCATCCAATTCCGCTTTATTTTTCAGATAATCCGTCTGCAAACGGACTTCAATGCCATCCAGCATATTCGCGACCATCTTCGTGTAACCGCCGACAGGGATTCCCTGATAAAGCGCATTGAAATAATTATTGTCAAAAGTCAGGCGCACAGGAAGTCTTTTGATGATGAAAGCCGGCAATTCCGTGCAGGGACGTTCCCACTGCTTTTCCGTGTATCCTTTGATCAGCTTTTCATAAATATCCGTTCCCACCAAAGAAATGGCTTGCTCCTCCAGATTTTTCGGTTCCGCAATACCGGCTGCTTTCCGCTGTTCCTCAATTTTTGCCGCCGCTTCTTCCGGTGTCACCACCCCCCATATTTTATTAAAGGTATACATATTAAATGGCAGGGAATATAATTCTCCGTGATAGTTCGCCACAGGAGAATTGGTAAAACGGTTGAAAACAGCAAATTGGTTCACATAGTCCCAGACTGTTTTATTATTTGTATGGAAGATATGGGCGCCATATACATGGACATGGATGCCCTCTACCTTTTCCGTATATACATTTCCTCCGATGTGGCAGCGCTTATCCACCACAAAAACTTTCTTCCCCGCCTTCACCGCTTCACGGGCAAATACCGCACCGAATAAACCGGCACCGACAATCAGGTAGTCATACTTTTCCATAATCAACCTCACCATTAGAAATAATTATTTCCTCAATAATATATGTTTTCTCCACAAGACGCATCCCATCATCATCGTCACAAATATTTCCGTTACAAGCATCGCGACAGCAACACCGGAAGCATCCTTCCAGTAGATAAACGGGACAATAATCATTACGTTCAAAATAGATGCACAAAACAAGATTTTACTATATGTTTTCTCCATTCCCAAAGGAAGCATTGTTTCATACCCCAATACATTGCTCACTGCCACTGCTAAAGGTACAAAAGCCATAATCTGCAGCGGTAGAATAGAAGGAATATATGTACTCCCCAAAAGGAACGGAACCACCACCGGAGAGCCGAATAAAATCAAAAACCCTCCAATAATACCGAACCCTGTATAAATAAATAACTGTTTTCGTAATAAGGAAAACGCCTTTATTTGTGATTCCTTCATTAGTCTGCTTATGTACGGATATACTGCATCATTAATTGCGCCAACTCCGAGTTTGACACAATTAATCAGTTTATCGGCACCGCTGTAATATCCCACAATCGTATGGTTCGTTAAAAGTCCTAATACAACCACATCACTGGCAGTATATAAATTAATGGCCAGAGTAGAAAGAAAAATCTGCCAGCCTTCCCCATAAACTCTTTTCAGTTCACTCCACCGCGGCAGCTGCAGAATCCCCGGAAATTTCCTATGAATCAGAAATAAGGAACATATCCCTGCGAATACCGGAGTACAAGATTGCAAAAAGCCCGATAAAACATAATCCTCGGGACCTTTCACCCAAACAAATATCCCAATCATGGTTACCAATCGTCCAATCAGATTCAATATCGTAATATACCGCATCTGTTGTATCCCCTGGAAAAACCAGACAGGAAAAATAACTGCTCCAATGACCATCATATAAACAGCCCAAAACAGCGGCATATCCATCTCAACTTGGAAAAATACACGCAGTCCTTCATAAATGAAAAAAAACACACCAGTAACACTGATCCACAATAAAATGCGGGCCCACATATATACAGAAAAGACAAAAGATATATCTTCTTCATCCGCCCGCGCCAAAGCCCGCGGAGCCGTCAGATTGAATCCATAGTTCACCACTAAGACAAGGTATCCCATGAGCCCCTGCATAAATACTACCGCGCCAAAATTTGACGGCCCCAGGACGCGCAAAAGATAGGGTACTAAAATAAATGCAAGGATATACTCCAATGCCCGTAAAGTAACCATGGAAAAAATATTGTTATATAAATTAGCTGATTCCTTTGACAAAATACAGGTTCCTCTACAATCCGAAAGATACATTTACAATTGATAAATATACAAATTAAGATTAGCGCAAGAATGCCTAATACTGTCTAAATGATTTATTCTTTATCATTTAAACACATTCGAAATATCCAAGGTAAAAAATTCATATACACAAAAGAAGGAAATAAATTTATACAAAATAGCTGTATTAACTACAGTGCTTAAGAAAAAATCATCATTTGTAAAAAAGAATATCGGAAAAATAACCAATCCATAAAAGGCAATTCCGATCATTCCTTTCATTTTAAATCGGACAATGTCATAGAAAGCAGTATAAAAAATACCTAAGATAGACATGAGAAGTACCATTCCCACAAAACCATAGTCGAGAATATAACGGCCTGCAATACTATATACATTTGTATTAATCCCACCAAAATCTACAAAAGGCAAGAATGCTTTTACTTTGGGTAAATCAGCGCCAAGACTATTAAGATTATTATAAATACCCACTAAAGTATGTGAACCGATCAAGCTGTTTTCCAAATGAATCTGATCAAGAAATTTCGATAATGCAGGCAGGGAAAGCCCTCCGTAATGAATTAAAATTCTTATCGGATCACTTCTCCCCGGAACCACTTTGCCCGTAACTATTCCCATCAAAAGAAAAATAATAAAACTAACGCACCCGCACCCTAAGAATATCAATATTGTTCTTTTTTTTGCCGATAAGCTGAAACCATTTACTCTTTGGTAAATAATTGCCCCCACTATAAGCGTAAATATAAATAATTCCAACACGCCTCCACGGCCGCCGGATAAGATAAAAAACGGGAAATCAAATAATACCGGCAAAAGTATTTTAGCATTCTTTAAAACACCGGCATATTGTGAAGAAAATACATTGATGAAGAAAATATATATGGAACAATATGCAATTCCTGTCGCAAAGATAAACCGATATTGATACCATCTCGAATAATAGAGCTTGTTCATCTCAATAGCATGCCTTACTGTTTTTATCATGTTAAATACATCAAAAATACCGGAAGTGTTTCCATAAACTATTGAAGCTTCATAAACCTCCTTATATTGGAAACAAGCCATTCCTATCATAAGTAAAACTGCACAGATTACTTTCCAACTTTTAATTTTATATCCAATTTCAGGACCATATATCCGTTTTTGTAAATTTAGCCCTCCTCTAATTGTCCAATCCGACCAAATACTTCCAAAACCAAAAGACAGCACACATCCAATTATCACCATAGATGCATCTATGCTCATGTATAAATTCCATCTGGACATTCCTAAAACAGCTAAAAATACGCTAAAAGTCATTAATAACGCAACAATACAAAATGGATGCAGAATGTCATAATTTGTTAATACAAATGCACTAATAGAAATAGCTGCCATCACAAATAACAGTAAATGAAAAGAGTTTTCCATCTCACTCATTTCTTTTTTCCTAATGCGACTACGCTAACAACCAGAAATGAAAGTATTTCCCCCAATATAAAACCAACTATGCCATACTTAACCAATATAGCTGCTTGGGGTAACGGCTTATATTCCGGTTCGGCGCTATCCTGACTTAATATCTCTATTTGAGTTCCAGGACGGAGGCCATTTATCGTATTATTGGAAACATCAACAAATGCATTGATAAAATTCTGTCCATTAGCATTTAGATAGTCAACATTTTTAGGAGTATCTTTGGATATTCGTAAAACAATTTCATAAATACCATTACGAAAATCATGTATTACAATCACTTTCCGCAAAAAATCTAATTTTTCAATTTTACTCAATTTTTCCCATTCCAAATTAAGATTATCAAATCGGAAACTATTCTTTTGATCATTAATTAGACTATCAAGATTATAATTTGTATACATAATCCCCCTATAATCAACAGATTTATCTGACAGGGGAGAATCATTGGGATCATTTACTTTAATAATTTTTGTTTGAATCAAATCACCGCTTTCAACCACAAAATCAGTAGTAAAAGATTTTTCACATACCAAAGCGATTGAACAAACTATCCCTACCACAATAATTTTAACAATATTTTTTATAAAGGCACCTTTTATGATATTAATATAATTTGTATCCACTTTATCCTCCTATTTTACGGATGACGGTTGCCATCCCGGTTTATAAATAATATTTTTCCCCATATTTCCAGAAATAGCATCCTTAATCGCATATAATCGAAGCTTCATTTCTGCTACAGACCGACCTTTCAACGGACACAACAAAGTTTTAAAAAACAATTTCATCACAATAGCGGGAAAATGCATTTTAAAATGTTGCTTAAAAAACATAAGATCATTACGATACCCATAATAACTTTTCCATGATAATTCATCATTACTGATATCTACATCATGGATGATAGAATATGCAGGAATACAAACAATTTTACCAACAGTACCTAATCGATACGTATGCTCCGTATCATCACACCAAATAAAATATTCTTTGTTAACTAAGCCAACCTGTTCTAATTTAGATTTATTAATAACGATACCTACATATGAAACAAAATCCGGATTAAATTCCGGCTTTTGATAACATCCTGCCGGAGCGGCTTCATGAAAATTACGGTCCCACTTACTTCGGAAAACAGTCCGATGAATATTATCAAAGTGATTGTGCTCTGCCACTTTCCCACAAACAATTGATATTTTTGAAAAATCATGATGATCAATATACTTTTGCATCCCTTCAAGATAATTCGGTTCCGGGTAAGCATCATCATCCGCAATCATAACCCAATCCGCATCAAGATGCAGCGCCCTTTCTTCTCCAAGATAAAAGCCGCCACTACCGCCTAAATTTTCTGCCGTATGAATAACAAGTTTTTTAAATCCCTCAGAAATCTTTTCCCACTGGCAAAGATATTCGCCAGTACCATCCGTAGAGCAATTATTAACTACTAATATATATTTAGGTGGAACCGTTTGAGTCGAATAGCACTCCAGAGTTTTTTTCAATTTCTCAATTCTGTTATATGTAACTAAAACACAGCCGATTTCTGATGTCATGATGGATCCCTCAATATTTAGAGACAAAATATACTCTTTCTAATTATTAATTTAGTTTTAGAATGTTTTTAACCGCCGAAAATACCCTATCGGGGGTAACTAATTCCATACATTGCTTTATCGGACTTCCATAATACATATCCGTCCCGAAACAATGCTTATCAGGCGTCTCTTCTTCACACTCCACAAACACCGCCTTATTTGAATACGCTCCATGAGTTTTCGGATTAGTCGGCCCAAAAATGGAAACTGTAGTCACGCCTAACGCATCCGCCACATGCTGCATTCCCGTATCCACACCAACACTTAACACAGCATCCGCGATAAAATCAATACTTTCACTTATACTTGTCGCCGCAATACAGTTAAATACATTTCTTTTTTTCAAAACTTCTGAATACGCATCTAATAGTCCCTTTTCCAGAATTCCGCCTAAAAGACAAATATCATAATCCAACGAAGATAACAGATCAACAAGTTTTACCATATAGGCAGGATTCCAGTTCCGGGTATAGACATAAGTCCCTTTATAATAGTTTTTATCTCCTCCGCCAATATTGACGATTATCTTTCTATTATGAATATTAAATTTTTTATTCAATAAATCTGTATTGGATGATATGGAAACAAGATGCGGCTGTTTGTCCACTGTACCACCCACGAGATCTTTAATGAGATCCATATTCCTATCTACAAAATGCAAGGTATTATCTAAATCCAAAAATTCCATTCCCCGGTACTGTTCTCCCAACGGATGCTTTACACCAATAAGCCTGAACAGCATCTGTCCTTTTTTCTTCGGTGTCATAACAGCTAAAATCCCATAATCAAAATGTTCCTTTTTCAGCATATAAACGGTTTTCATCGTCTGCAGCAACGGTCTGTTTTTCAAACTTAAAAAATAAAAACGATCAATTTTAGCGGCGCTTCTATCAAAGATTTCCACATTGCTGTTACCATTTACAATCATAGCGATATAGGCATCAGGATACCGTATCCTAAGTGCATCCACTGCAGGAAGCATACACACACAATCTCCCAAGCCATGTTTCATTTCAACTAAAAATTTAGGACGTTTCATTAAATATAACTCTCCTCGTAAAACTGCATCAATTGCCGGCAATGCTCATCCATAGCAGTCAGTCTCAATTGTTTACTCCAATAATCATGAATTATTTCCGGATGATGAATGATATTTTCTAATTTTTCTATAAAATCAATATAATCACCTGCTTTAAATTCAAATGCACCCGATCTAGACAATTCAGACGCACCGCCTTTATCGCTTGCCATAACAGCAATTCCCATCGCTTTAAACTCTATAGCTACTTGAGGTAAGTTATCTTCCCAAAGAACCGGAACTATTCCCAAATGCACGCCATCAACGATTTCCGGTATTTGTTTATGGGTATATCCATTATAAAGAGCAATAGACTCAAATTTATTTTTCAACTTCTCTATACGTTTCACTGCATTTAAATCATCGTATCGCGCAGCAATGACGACAGATATCTTCCTTGCCAAAGAAATTTCCATCCGTTCTAATGCTTCAAGAAAAAAATAGAACCCTTTATCCTTACGCATGTATCCCATATACGCGACTTTTAACGTATCCCCTGCTGAATATTTAAATTTACTTTCTGTCGCCTGTCCTTCTGCAAATTGGGTTCCTATGTAATTAGTGATTACCTTACCAGAATCTATTCCAAAATTAATAGCGATTCTCCTAACTTGCTCGGAAACGCATAAAACTAAATCCACATATCTATTTATGTATTGAATGTTCTTTTCTCTAAATTGCATAAATGTATTAGCATTGCAAAAGTGATTATAATTAATGGGAATTTTCGCATTCTCATACCTACGCTGACCCGTTTTAAGCTTATTGTAAAATAATTTAATATAATTCAATATAGACTTACTATAAATTCCCAACCCCGCTTTCCTGAAGTAATAATCAAATATATAGTACTGCTTGAACTGTTTTGTACCAGGATAACGCCCTAAACAATGCAAACAGTCATTTCCACCGTGGAAGTCATCACAACTTATCGAATCATTTTTCCATAAGTTAGCCTGGGGGCAAAAATACTGATAATTATGCACTGAAACAATAAATTTAATATGGGGAAACTCTTGTTTCAGTTCTAAAATTTTAAGAGTCAGCCCCTCAAATGATTGGAAGTGAATAACATCTACTCCACCAATTTTTGTCAAAAATCCTCTAATAGTATTCTTGAGCCTTTCATCATTAAGATAAATATTTTGCATATAAAACGACGATTTTGACGGAGCAAGCATTGGTGAGTTAACAATTTGATACTGGTCAATATTAGAATTATTCTTGATTTTTTCAATGTGGCAGGATGCCCCAAAATTATATGCAACCCCGGAAGATAATGTATAAATCTTAATATCTCTCACTGCATTCAATTTTGTTATTATATTTTTCAAATAAACCTGAACTCCACCACCACGATTATTTGTATCATTATATTGCATCCAATAGCAATACAAAATCTTTTTCATACCGATCCTCTCAAGAGTTTATAATATAAAATTTACAAAATTAATCCATTCAATTGATATTTTCAATACGCGCCCTTATGTTTCAAGACCACACTAACTGTCCGCCAGAGCATGACTATATCCAGCCATATACTCCAGTTATGAACATACCAGCTGTCCATGCGAACCCGCTCAGGATAGTCTATATCATTTCTCCCGCTTACCTGCCACATTCCGGTAATACCGGGAAGGACACTATAGTATTCTTTGATAAACTTTTCATAACGGGGTACTTCTTCTCTGACAATCGGTCTCGGACCTACAAGGCTCATTTCCCCCCTTAATACATTGATCAGCTGAGGGAGTTCATCAAGGCTTGTCTTCCTAAGGAAAGCTCCGCTTCTGGTAATACGGGGATCATTTCTCAGTTTAAAATCTCTGTCCCATTCTTCTTTCGCCTGTGGATCCGCTGCCAGAAGTTTTTCAAGTACCTCCTGTGAGTTTACACACATGCTACGAAACTTATAGCAGTCAAATTCTTTCCCATTTTTTCCGATTCGCCGATGTTTATAAATGACTGGCCCCGGCGAATCATAGTATATCCATGCGGCCACTATAAAAAGGACAGGCAGCATACATATACCCCCTATCACAGTCGCTGTAATATCAAAAAGTCTCTTAACTATCTGATTCGATTTCCTTGCCAGATTATTTTTGATATGGAGTACCATGATTTTCTCATCGAAAAAGGACTCCACTTCTACATTGGACATCGGCACCCCCACCAGGTTCGGGATGACACCCACGTCTTTCACTAAAAACTGGGCCCGGTAAATGAGATCCGACAGGGCGGACTGGGACAATCCGGGCGCGGCAATCAAGACGGATTCCACACTTGTTTCCCGCACTACTTTTTCTAAATCACCGAATCCGCCAAGGATAGGGTAACGGCTGACATACTGTGTTTTCGGTTTATTATCTTCCAGAAATCCGATGATTTTGTACCCCATGCCGGAATCCTGCCGTATTTCCTTTGTAATGGCCTCTCCGGAAAGTCCGGCACCGAGAATAAGAATAGGAATCTGAAGAAGGCGGAGTTTACGAAGGATCTTATTTGTCAGAAAACGAACGAAACAGAGAAGTATAAAATTAAATAATACAAAAAAAATCACGAAGAGCCGCGATATTTCTCCCGCCACCTGGGCGATGAACATAAGGATAATGGAAAACACCGTTCCATACAAAGAGGCATAGAACAGTTTCTCTGTCATTTTATAAGTAAGCATCCGCTTGGTATACAGCCCGCTGTACAGGATAAAGGGCATAAAAACCAAAGGAACCCAGAAAAATATATAAGATAAGTTGATATAATATACGTTATAAGTCATCACGATGTTTCTGAGATGCAGTGCCAAACACGCTGAAAGGGTCAATGCCATATAGTCTCCCACAGCAAAGACAAGGCCTGCCAGAAGTTTCCTGTCCGCAAATCCGTTCATTTTTTTATGCTGCTTTACAGGCTGACTGTTTTCCTGTTTCATCCTCTACCTCAAAGAATAATCTTGTATCACTATAAATTTTACATTTTTTACAGTATAACGTATCTGCTTCACACACGCTACTAATGTACCGCCAAAGCTGTCTCTTATAAAATCGGATTCCGCGAATGGATTGCCGCTTCCTTGTATCTGCTCCGGCATTCACTGAAAGATACCAACGCCGCGAAGATGCTGCAGAAGAAGTATCTATTGAACAGCAGCCTTAATCAAAAGGTTTTTGCTCTCCTCTCTCTTCTTGTGCATTATACCGGCTTGTTTAATATAAGAAGTCCGTTCCAAAATATTCATAATAAGCATAAACTGCAAGATTCCTTTTTATTTGATTTTTCTTGCATGCAGCAAAAACGCATGATACTATTCTTTAAAAGGAGATTTAAAGAATATACAAAAACTTATTAATCAGTAAATTAGATATAAGATCAGAATGTATTGATTAAACCGCTGTCTGATTTATTATTGGGTTTTTATATGATATAAGGAATAGAACACAGGTTGTTTAAGAATTTTTATGACGCAGTATCGTACAAAAACCCTTATAAAACCGGATTCTGTAAGCAGACCTGTGTTTTCTTAAATGCTGCAGCCACCAACCTCATAGACAAAGAGAATGAACCTGAAAGACAGTAGCCCCACAAGATTAAACAAAATCGCAGAATGCCTTCATCATTCCTGCGCCGTTTTCTCTTCAATGCAGCAAGAGATACGGGCGAAGATATATGATTTCACCTTAAAACTTGTAAAGAAACGAAATATAAGGAGTAACAGAGCCCTCATTTTTACTCAATCAGGGGAATACCATTCTTTATTCCCCTATTTTTTCAAAAATGTTGGAGGTTAATATGAAAAATAAAATCGTGAACAGGAAGCTAAGAGATGGTATAACTAGCTACTAGCGACTAGAAGCTAGAAGCCAGCATCTAAAAGCTAGAGGCTAAAAGCCGCTTTATCAAAGGAAAATAACATGAAATAAGGTTTAAATATTCATGAGCAGAAAAGAAACGTTAATATTGCATATAAAAAGTACACCATCCTTTCCGCTGAATCAGCATTTTACAAAACAGGACATGTGTACTTTTTATAATTTCCCGGAAAGCGGTAAAACCCTTATCAATCACCGTTTACTCTCCGCTATGTTTTACAGTCCGCTTTCCGCTATATCCTCATCTTCCTGCGCGGCGCCCAGTATACCGGCCAGGGTGTAGAGTCCTTTTTTGAATATCTTTTTTTCTTTGGCCGCTTCGCTGTACGGCAGAATACGGATTTCCCCCTTATTCATCCCGATAAGAGAAGTGATTTGTCCGTCTAAAAGGGCTTTCACGGCTGCCGCACCGAGGAGGGAGCCGAGGATGCTGTCTCTGGCGCTGGGACGTCCGCCTCTTTGGATAAATCCCAGAATGGTGGTGCAGATATCTATATTCGTCCGTTCTTTCAGCCAGTCTCCCAAAGCTCTGCCATCGTCGGCGCCTTCCGCGCAGATGATGATGCTGTTTGTTCTGCCTTCTTTCATCTGCCCGATCAGGCTCCTTGCCAGCTTTTCACGGCTGAAGGGAACTTCGGGAACAAGGATGTATTCGGCACCGCAGGCAATTCCCGCATCAAGGGCTATATTTCCGGCAAACCGTCCCATCACCTCGATAATGGCTGCCCTGTCGTGGGCAGATGCGGTATCACGGATACGGCTGATCGCGCCCACCACGGCATTGACCGCCGTATCATGGCCGATGGTTTCATCCGTGCCGTGCATATCATTGTCTATGGTGCCGGGTATGGTTACAGTGGGTATGCCAAGGCTGGACAAGGCTGCTGCCCCTTGGACGGAACCATCGCCGCCGATGACGACAAGCCCTTCTATCCCGTGATTTTTTAAGATCTGCGCGCCTTTTTTCTGATTGTCTTCATCAAAAAAGGCGGGACAACGGGCGGTTCTCAGCATCGTACCGCCACGGAGGACGATCCCGCCGGCATCACGATTCGTGAGCAGCCGGAAATCTTCTTCCAAAAGTCCCGAGTACCCCCGATGGATACCCACGATTTCACAATGCAGAAAACCCGCCATCCGTATCACGCTTCGAATGGCCGCGTTCATGCCCGGCGCGTCCCCGCCTGAGGTAAGCACAGCTATTTTTTTCATAGTTTCTCCTTTGATAAAGATGGTTGTCAGCTGTCAGTTGTCAGTTGTCAGTCGTCAGCTATCAGTTACCAGTTGTCAGCTATCAGCTATCAGATTTCAGATTTCAGATTTCAGATCAATCCGATTCTTCAGACCAAATATCATTTTTCGTATTTCTTCTGTTCGTCTTAATAAACTATATATATCTGCTTGATCTGCAAAATCGAGTTTTTCACAGATAAGTAATTGCGTTTCTAATTCCGCAATTGAACCATTTGCAATGAACAGGAATCTTTTGAATTCTTTGTCAGAGTTTCTACCTGCTCCCTCTGCAATATTTGATGGAATCGATACGACTGCTCTTCTCATCTGATCCGACAATCCAAACAATTCTTCCTTAGGCAGCTGTTTAGTTAAACGATAGATATCTGCAGTTAAATCTAAAGATCTCTTCCAAACTTCAAGATTTCGATAATTCATGAATCCCCTCATTAATAAGATATCTGGAGCCTTTTATGTAACCTGTCAGCTGATTTCTGTATGCTAATTTAATTTCTTTCTACAAATTCCACATGATGGCGGTCAATGTATCTGGCCACGAGGAGTGCGGTCTGCTCGGGATGGGTATTTGTCGTGTTGATGACGAGATCGACGCGGTCTTTCCATTTTGTCCATTTGCGGAGCATCTGCCGAACGTAACCGTCGACGTCGGAATAGTCCATAGTCGGCCGTTTCCCGACACGGCGGCGTACCCGCTCTGCCAGACGGTAAGGTTTGGCAAAAAGCAAAATCACAAGGCCATGCTCGGACAGCAGCCTGAATTTCTTTTCCGTCATGGGATAATTCCCGCCCATAGCGATGACAGCCTCATGGTAGTACCGGACGCGGTTAATCAGCGCCATTTCCTTTTCTTCAAAGGCTTCGGCGCCTGCTGCGCGGTAATAGTCGGCAATCCGCATTCCTGTTTCCCGTTCCATCATGCGGTCGGTATCGGCAAGCTGCCAGTCAAAACCGTCAGCGAGTATTTTGGCCGCCCGGCTCTTTCCCGTCCCCATAGGCCCGATCAGGACTATATTTCTCTTTTTCATACGTACCTCGGTTTCGGACGGCGCGGACTTCTACTTCATAGGCAAGAAAGTTTCCTTCCCGTTTCAGGGCGCAAAGCTCCGCCGCCGACCATCTCTCTTTGCTTTTTATTATACCAAAGGCCGCGGTGATTTGTGAAAAAGAACCTTTCCCTTTTACATGAAATACATGGAACTTTTCATTTTCTTCTTCCTTTATTTCTTCCACAGCGCAGCCGCTTTCCATAAAGGCGGAGAAAACCGTATCTGCCGCAGTATCTTCGAGAAGAGTTTCCAGAAAGGGCATCCGGCTGCTTCTTTTCGGAAGTTTGGCCCGGTTTTCCAGAAGAGCGGTTTCTGTCTCCAGCCGGCGGATGTGTTCTTCCTTTTCCCCCACGGCAGCAAAAAGATACCAGTCAAGGAGAAAGAAACACAGCGCCAGCAGAAAGAAGGCGGCAGTATATTTTTTATCATTCAGAAATTCATTGAGGCTCATGGCTGACCGCCTTTCCACAAAAGAGTGAACGCCGCCATTTTTAAGTTTGGTTCCCGTTTTTGCTTTTCGATATATGTTTTACCGCCCCAGGCCTTTTCCAGTTCCTTTTGAAAACGCATGGCCGTCACCGGGGAATCCGCCGTACCCGTGATATGGACCGTTCCTTCGCCGGCGTTTATTTCGGACAGGACGATCCCCTGCAGCGTGCACTCCGACAGTGCTACCAATTTTTGTTCCCACCGGAGATCATTTTCTTCCAGGGATTTCAATTCCGACAGGAGCTGATTTTCTTTTTCCCGTTCTTTTCGTTCCGCATCCATTTCGATGCGTACGGCGGACAGTCCCGCCAGTTTCGCTTCCGCCTCCCTTTCTTCAAGAAAAGTATATCCGAGGAAAATAGCGCAGAGAATCCCCGCAGCGGCAAAGAGTGCCGACATCCCCTGGCCTGCGCGGAGCCAATTCACTTCACCGGCCGGAAGTACTTTCCTCTTTTTCCCGGCAAGAAAATCCATCTCTGCTCCGTCCGCCGCTTCCATGACAGGAAGAAGGATCGTCCACAATTCCTCTTCCATTTCTTCTCCACAGGCAAAAGTTTTTACAAGATGATCCTCTTCTCCGCTTTCCTCAGAAAAGGCTTCTCTTTCATCAGCCGGATCCGTAAAATCATCCGGTTCCGGTTCTATTTCGTCCGACAGGGATAAAGTTTTAATTTTCTCCCGCCATCTTTCCGCCAAATCTTTCCAGAAAGGCATTTCTTTCACTCCGCCGCTCATGGGGATGAAAACGATATCCCGCCCTTCCATATCATAGGATTTTGACAGATGACGGAGAAATACTTGTAATTTTTTATCAGCGTCGGCTGTATTCAGTATCCGTGATTCCTGCACATGCTCTTCACGGAAGAGGAAGAGTGCAGACTTTCCTTTCCCATACAAATACAGCGGCCGCCGCTCCCGCGGAAGTTCCACCGCCGTCACAGGTATGCACCGGGTTATTTTTCTCCCCGCTTTTTCCGCTGCTGACTGCCAGCATGCCACCGAGTCTTCCCGCACTCCTGCCAGAGATACTGTCCAGCCGGCAGCATCTTCCGAAAGCGCTTTCCATGAAAGCCGTAAATCCTCGCGGACGCCAAAAATCCTGTCCTGCTCCCAGTACATGGTTTCCGCCAGTTCTTCTTCTGACATAGCGGGAAATGTTCTGCACGCCGTGTGAAGATCAGGAGAATTATAAATCAAGATTATCTCACGTTCCCCTATACCGCTGAGGGAGGAAAACGCTTCCGCAAGGGATTCTTCCGTTATCTTCGGAAGCGCTGCGCTTTTCTTTACAAGGTACTTTCCTTTTTCCATTTCCGCCAGCCATAACCGCCCTGCCGCCGCCATGACCACGGTTTTCCGTCCTCCTGCAGGCAGGAAAGCCTTCACCTGTGATACTATGCCTTCTGTCCACAACCTCATCGGTCACTCGCCACGCTTTCCACCATAATTTTCCGTTCTCCACCATCTTCTACAGTAAAAGTAATTTTCACGAAGCGCATCGCCTTCGTCTGTAAATCCACGCCGTCGGAAGAAATCTTTCCTTTCCATGTATTTCCTTCTTTTGTCACGGAAGAAATACGGACACGCGCTTCTCTGCCATCCAAGGGGATGGTTCTTTCTTTATTTTCTACAGGTCCCTGTTTTAAAGAGGCGAGCGCCCAGTTTGCTCCGCTCTCCGCCGCGTATATGGCAGACAGTCCGTTTCTATATGCCAGGCTCCCGCCGCGCCCCCGCGAAAGGGAGAAGAGAAGCCCTCCCAGCACCGCCGTGAGCGCCGACAGAAGAAGCAGAAGCGATACCGCCATAAATCCTTTCCGCCTGCTCATTACTGCACCCCGTAAAAGTCACGATAAGGAAGGATCGCCGTTTTCACAGCATATACTTCTTTCGGATTCCGGCTTTCCATCCGGAAAGATACGTTCACTAGCCCTTTCGGCTGCACTTGAAATACGGATCCTTCTTCCGGCGGGAGGAACGCCGTCATTTCCGTGCTCCCCGTATTTTCTCCCGTTACAGGCTCGCTCATGCCGTTATGAAGACGGACCTTGAGTTTTTCTCCCTCTACGAAAAAGCTGTAAGGAGCCCGTACTTTTTTCTTTTTATCCTTGCCATCCTTCACCCATATATACGCTTCGTACCTGTACACGTTCCCGCTCATCTGCGCCGCGCTTTCCCTAAGATTGTTCCGTATCTTCTCTATCATGAAATCGGCAACAAAAACAGCTTCGTTCACTGCCCGCCTCCGCCGGTCCATAAATGCCATGGCTCCCGCCGTCTGCCCGAGAATCGGAAAAACAGCCGCCGCCAGCGCTGACAAGAGCAGAAGTGCCAGCAGGACTTCCATAAAAATGAACCCTTTCCGCTTCATGGCGCCTCCAAAAGCATGACAGCAGAAAAGGACGTGCCTGTCTTATCGGTGACAGTGCAGGAGACCTCCCGCATTTCCACGCCCTCTATCGTTCGATGATTTTCCTCTATTAAAATATGGTACCGCCGTCCGTTCCGCTCCAGGTCTCCGGAAGGAACAGGGAGCGCGCCCTGCAGGCGGCTGTTATACTTGATTGTTTCCATAACTTCCTGTACCAGAAAAGCTTCATCCGCCTCAATCTCCATGGCCTGTTCAGAGCGCAGCGCTGCCCGGAGCATAAAAAAAGCGGTCCCTCCGAGAAGAAATACGATGCTTACCGCCGATACCGCCCAAAGCAAGGCGAACCCCTGACGTTTCCGCATACATCCTCCCCGTCTACAAACCGCAACCACTCTTGATCAAATTTATATCTTTCCGCTGCCGCAGCGCTTATCCCCTCACTCTTTCATAAGTGACAAAGCGATGGACCGGATCTCCCTTCCCCATGACAGATTCCGTCTCTTTCCATTCTTCTTTGCGGAAAGAAGGAAATACCGCGTCGCCGTCATACTCTTTTTCTATTTCCGTGATATACATTTTATCTGCATAGGGAAACATGGCTTCGTACGTCTTTTCCCCGCCGATGATAAAGTTCTCCCCTTCAGGAAGAGCAGAGAGCAATTCTTTTACAGTGTGGAACACATAAACCCCTTCCGGCACGCTGTATGCCCTGTTTCCTGTCAGTACATAATGGACACGGCCGGGAAGCACTTTCGGCAGACTCTCAAAGGTCTTTCTTCCCATGATGATGGGGCGTCCCATCGTGCGGGATTTAAATATTTTCAAATCGTCCGGCAAATGCCAGATGAGTTTATTATCATTACCGATGACACCGTTCGCCGCGCGGGCAACGATGATGGACAGGCTCATACGGAAACCTCCATGGCAATCTTTTCATGGTGCTTATAATTTTCCAGCACGATATCCTCCGGCTTGAAGTCGTAGAAATCATGAACATCGGGATTCAGTTTCAGGACAGGCGTGTCGTAAGCCTTCGGCAGACGAGCCAGCTGTGTCTTCATAGCATCCACGTGGTTTCTATATACATGGGCATTATTGATAACATGCGTAAAAAGTCCGACGCGGAGTCCGCTCACCTGGGCAATCATGTGGACAAGAGCCGCGTACTGCGCCATATTAAAAGGAACGCCAAGACCCATATCCCCCGAGCGCTGGACAAGCATACAATTTAAGCGGCCGTCGTCGGAAACATCCCACATCGTAAGAAACGCACAGGGATACAGCGCCATATCGGGCAGATCTTTCACATTCCACAGATCTACCACCATACGGCGGCTTTGAGGATCTTTTTTCAACGTTTCCAGAAGCGTATCCACCTGATGATACTTGCCAAGCTGGTAGCCGTAAGCCTTTCCGATGGTGCCGTCTTCCCGCATCCATTCATCCCACACATGGCAGTTCCACTGCTGGAGAAGACGCACATCATTGGACTGTTTCTGCCATATCCAAAGGATTTCTTTCACCGATGTCTTGAATGCCACAAACTTGGTGGTCAGGATCGGAAACTCCTTTTCCAAATCAAACTGCATGATCTGGTGCGGCAGTTTATACGCCGGCATTCCCGTGCGGTTATCGCCTAAGCTTCCTGCGTCCAGTATATTCTTTATAATTCCAAGGTATTGTGTATCTGCCCGGCTCATGCGCCCTCCCTGATTTTTTCCATCGCAAATTTATTTTTATTATACCATGTCATTTACGGACGGCGTGAAGAATTTTCCAAGACTCCCAAATGGAGGAAGTGATCCTATCGGCTTCCTCACCACGGTAATAGATCCTTCACCTCCGTTCAGGATGACGTTTAACGTCTTATACAAGGATCATGGAGTCGGCCGTCAGAAGGAGCTGCTGGCGCACGCAGTGCGATTGAGGATACTCGCTTGCCGTAATGATTTAAATCGTAAAAGAATAGTTAGCTTGCAGCTAACAGCTCACAGCTGATAGCTTTTATCTTCTTACCGCTTTCCTCACCACGGGTATAGATCCTTCACGTTTGTTTAGGATAACGATTAACATCTCCCTCATTATAGCGCCTTACCGTATCCCGTCATTCAGAGCGGAAGTAAGAATGCTGTATGAGAAAACAGGGAGACAGCTATGTGATACGGAGCGAAGAATCTATGACTCTGATGATACCTTACCGTTTCCCTCACTATGACGCCTTGCCGTCCGCTGTCATTCTGACAAACATTCTTTATATAGAGTTATTTTTCTATAATATATCGAGATCCTGATAAACAGGCTGTACAAGCCATTTTCCGGAAGAGTCCATGATTCCCCACTTTCCCTTGGCTTTCACTGCGCTGTATCCGTGGCTGAACGGGCGTGCCTCTTCAATAAGGCCTTCTTTATCGGCAAACAGGATTTGTCCCTGATCATTGATGACCTCGTAATTGCTGCTTCCCTGGTGCACCCATGTCAGCCGGTCATGAAGGAAAGAATCGATCGTCATGTCGGTAGATACGGAAAATACAGAATACCCTGTTCTCATATTGTATAAGCTGCGGACCCCATTTTTCTCTACGACCAGACGGTCGGAACCGGCAAAGGTGATACCGTCATACCGGAAAGGAATCACCTGCTGTCCCGTTTCCACACTGAAAATCCCGCTTTTCCCGGTCTTTCCTTCTTTCAATACCAAAAGACCATTAATCTCGTCCAAGTCGCCTACATCATAATCTCCCGGCCGGATAACATATTCTCCTTTCCGATTTACAAAGCCGGTTTTCCCGCCATTTTTAATGACTGTACCATACCAGGTCATGGGCCATACTTTATCATTCTTGCTGTCAATGACGATATTTCCATCACGGTCTATGTAACCGCGCTTGGCTCCGTCATAGGTAAAACCGCCAAGACCGATGCCGTTATAGCCGAATCCTCCGTATATCAGCCCGCCGGTCACAAAGCCCAGCAGACTGCCCACATTGAAGCCTCCTACTTTACGGCGGTACTCGGCCAAACCGCCTTCATACGCATACATTTGATTGGACGGCGCCTGGAACAGTTCCCTGCCGCTGCCGTCAACAGCAACGATTTTCCCTTTCTCATTCTTCACGAAAGCACGGTCTTCACTGAACTCGGCAAGCACATCCTTATACCGCGGCGAGATGACCACCTTCCCCATGCCGTCTTTGAAACCGTATTTCCCTTTTTCTTTAAAGGACGTATAGCCGTCGCTGTCATAATACTCCCGGCTGTCTTCCTGCCCGGCAGCATCCGTCCTGCTCCGGCGGTCCGATTCATCGGCGGCCTCCGGTGTCAGCTGTTCGCCTGTTTTGGAAATGAACCGGGTGGTTTTCTTATCCACCATGACATGAATCACACCGGTGCGGTCATTCACATCCAGGATTTCCTTATAAGCAGGAGCAATCAGCTCTTTCCCATCTGTGCCAAGAATACCCCACTTGCCGCCGGATTTGCATTTCGCCAGGATCCCCTGCTCTATAATCCTATCATTTTGGAAAGTCATTCCTGCCCATGTCCCAATCGACTTGGGAACGTTTCGGTTAGGTACCACAAGCGGCGCCAGGAGTTCATTCAGCACCACGCCGGACTCATACTGATATTCCACCTTCTCATTAAGCTCCCGGTCTCCTGTATGAGGCAATCCCATATGTTCCATTTGCCGGCGCTGTTCCGCGGCCATATTCCGAATCGCATCACTGTCCTTTGTCTCACTGGAAACCGTTGTGCGCGATTCTGTCCGCCGGACACGCTCGGCAATCGTTCCATTCCTGTCCACTGTCGTCCGCGTCTCACTGCGGCTTTCCGCCGTTGTGCTTTCCGCCTGCACAAAACCCCCGCCGGACATGACAGCGCCGAAACACACTAATGCCGTCAAAATGTATCTTTTCTTCAATCCGCCACACATACGATGAGTCCTCCTTCAACACATCTATTTCTCAATAAACATATTATACAAAAACTCCTCTTTTCCCGCATCACAAATGATTTAAATCGTAAAAGAATATTAGCTTGCAGCTGACAGCTCACAGCTCACAGCTGATAGCTTTTATCTTCTCATCGGCCTTCCTCAGAACGCCTTCTTTCATAATGTAGTGGGAATCGGCATAAGGCAGCATATCCATCTCGTGGGTGACGACAAAAACCGTTTTCCCACTGTCTGCCGCCCGGCGGAGGAGCTTTGCGACGATATCCGTATTCTCTTCATCAAGGTCAGAGGTCGGCTCGTCGGCAAGAAGGATCCCTGTGCCCTGAAAGAGCGCTCTCGCGATGGCCACGCGGCGCAGCTCGCCGCCGGAAAGTTCAGAGGGATATGCGTCTTTCAGCTGTTCGATCCCCAGTTCTTTCATAAGGGGCAGGATGTCTTTTTCTTCTTTTCTTCCACAGATGTTCCGGGCCAGACGGATATTTTCTTCCGCCGTCAGGCTGTAAATCGCTCCGCCGCCCTGGGGAATGACGGCGATATTTTCATTTCTGAACTTTGACAGTTCACCGTCCGCCATGCGGTACAAATCTTTCCCTCCCGCCAGCACGCAGCCCGATGTCGGCTGAAGCAGCCCTGCAAGGATATGGAGGAGCGTGGATTTCCCGCTTCCCGATTTTCCTGTAATGACGGCAAATTCTCCGCTCTCCACCACCAGATCGGTTCCGGAAAGGGCATAAGTGAACCGTGCTTTTTTCGGATCCGTTTGGTATTGTTTCGTTACCTGTTCCGCTTCCAGACGCATTTATTCACCCTCCCTTAAAATCGTTGCAGGATCGACACGGGACAGGCACAGCACAGCATATGCCGATGCCGCGGGGCCCGCCAGGCAGATGACCGCCATCGCGGCAAACGCCAGCCATCCCGTTTCCCTGATCCCGGGAAGAAGGAAGGGCAGTTTCAGTCCCGTTTCAATAAGCCCGCTGAAAGGAATCACCACAAGAAGTCCCATGAACACGCCTGCCGCGCCGCCGGAAACGCTCAGAATAAGAGTTTCTTTCAATAAAATCCCTGCCAGTTTTCTTCGTGACGTTCCCATCACGCGGAGCAGGGCAAATTCTTTTTTCCTTTCTCCCACAAGGACGGAGAAAGAAACGGCCAGAACGATGAACACCATCACCCAGACCGCCGCGAAAAGAAGGGTGATCGTTTTTGAAATCCCTGAAAGGCTGCCCGCTATTTCGGAAAGCATGTCTTTCATCTGTACCGCCTTCACACGGCGTACACGGAGATTGATATTTTCCGTCACTTTTTTAATGTCATAACCGTCTTTTACTTTGATGTAAACGGAAGAAATAACATTTTCCACATCGCCTTCAAAGAGCGGATTCAGCCCCATCTTCGACGATGCCTCGATGAGCGTCCGTATGGTCTCCGCTTTCGTATAGACCGCGGTATCAAGCCCCGTACCGGTCGCCGCCAGTTTCGCTACAATGCGGCAGTCTTTGTTGTAAAAACGGATCGTATCGCCTACGTCCGCATTGACTGCCGAGCCCACCACCACATCGCCATGGGCAAGTTCTCTGCCGTAACTTTCACGGATCCACGGCTGGATAATAAAATCTGTTTCCGGCTCAAACCCGATAATCTGCACCGGAACGGAGCAGCACGAAGCGGAAAGGGACGCGAGAAATATCTGGGGCGATACCTTTTCTACGCCTTCAATATGGGAAATCAGCACCATCTTTTCCCGTTCCATGTAAAAATAGCCCGGTGTCCCGTCCAGTATCATCGTTTTAGGATCTACTTTCCGTTTTGCCGTGTTCGGTACGACGATAATGTCCGCACCAAGACGATTTTCCAATGTTTCCAGACCGTTCTGAAGGCTCACGACTGCCATGGATCCGGCAAAAATGACAAAGGAAAGGAAAAAGGTAAGCACGAGGAGAGCCGCCGTCCGCAGCGGCCTGCGGGACAGATTCCTCCAAGGCAGCCGGTTAAGATCCATGGGCGGCCTCTTTCTTCACGACGCGGCGCCGGAAAAAGAAATCACCCAGCGCCGCCGCGATCATCAATATCCCCATGACCAGTACGAAAGGCTCCATAACCGTATGGCAGCGCATATGGTTTTTCATACAAAGATGAATAAGGCGGTTGGGAATCATCAGTAAAAGGACGGCATCGGCAATGACTGCCAGATCTAAACCCAATTTCATACCGTCATTTTCAAAGGCCAGATGAAGCAGCGAAAGAACCACAAGCACGATCCCCACGCCGAGAACCGCCTGTCCCGCCCAATGGCACACCATAAATCTGCCGTCCGGCATAACAGGGCATGGTCCCGCCACCGTCTGCTCCCCGATGACAAAAAGAAGGCTCAAGACAAGCAGAATGAACCCTCCCGCATATTTTCTCATTTATAAGCACCCCGTTTCAGGTAAAATATGATAATGATAGATGTTTTCATTATTACCATAAGAAAAAATAAAAGTCAATGTAAAAAGCGGCAGCCCGCCGGAAAACGCCCGGCAGCTCCGCCGCCTTATCCAAACATATCCGATTGATTCTCTGCCCCATGATTTATGGAAGTACTTTATTTTCCCACGCAAAAGCGGCTGAAAATGGAATGGATCAGTTCATCATCCATAGTATCGCCCGTGATTTCCCCCATCGTTTTCCAGGCTTCTGTAAGATCGATGACGATGAAGTCCGCCTGAAGGCCTTCACGGACGGACGCTCTCGCGCGGAGGACATTGTCCAGCGCTTTCCGTACCAATTCCACATGGCGCAGGTTAGTCAGGAAGAGAATACGACCCGCGTCGGTATCCTGTTTTTCGGTGATCTTCCGCAGCTCTTCCCGCAGTTCGTCCATCCCGCTCCCGTAACGGGCAGAAAGAGAAACGACAGGAACATGTCCCGCGATTTCCCATATATCTTCCGCCTTGACTTCCGGCGTGAGGTCATATTTATTTAAAATGACAATCGCCTTTTTTCCGACGAGGCTGTGAAGAATCTCTTTGTCTTCCTCATCCAGAGGCGACGAACCGTCAATGACCGCAAGAATGAGATCTGCTTTTTCCATGGATGCCCGCGCCCGTTCGATCCCGATCTGTTCCACTTTATTGTCCGTTTCCCGCAGACCGGCGGTATCCATAAGAAGGAGGGAAACTCCCGATATGTGAACCGCCTCTTCAATGGTGTCCCGCGTTGTGCCCGGCACATCGGTGACAATCGCCCGTTCTTCCTGCAGAAGGGCATTCAGCAGGGATGATTTCCCCGCGTTCGGTCTCCCGATAATCGCGGTGCGGAGTCCTTCCCTGATAACCCGTCCCTCTTCGGACCGTTTCAGAAGCGCCGACAGGGATTTGTCAATTTTCTCCAAAGCGTCCCCTGTTTCTTCCATGGTAAGGTCTTCCAAATCTTCTTCGGGATAGTCGATGGTCACTTCCAATTTCGTAATGAGGTCTTTGAGTTTTTCCATGACCTCATGGACAAAACCGGAAAGCGCGCCGGACAGATGGCTTTCCGCCTGGGTAAGCGCCGCTTCCCCTTTCGCGCTGATAATGTCCATGACGGCTTCCGCCTGCGCCAGATCAAGACGGCCGTTCAAAAAAGCCCGTTTGGTAAATTCGCCGCGCATGGCGGGAACTGCGCCGCTGCGCAAAGCAAGGGCCAGTGTTTCCCGAAGCGCCTCCGCCGAGCCGTGGATCTGGATTTCCACCACGTCTTCTCCCGTGTAGGAATGAGGGGCTTTCATGTACACCGCAAGACCTTCGTCAATCCTCTTTTCGCCGTCCGTCACATGGCCGAAATACATCATGCGAGGCACAGCTTCTTTAAAGGTTTTAATTTTTCCCGTATGAAATATTTTATCTGCGATCTCCGATGCGGAAACGCCGCTCAGACGGATGATGCCGATCCCCCCTTCGCCGGGCGCGGTAGCGATGGCGGCAATCGTCGTCTCTTCGTACATACTCTGCTCCTTCATGAAATAAAAGGTATTTTTTCCATTGTACCATACATCCCCCTCTGTATCGAAAACGATAGACACAGAATAGTGCGGTGAAACAGAAAAGCATTTTCTCCCGCTGCTACGGATGCTCTTTTTTATCGGCTGATAAAAATGTCACTAACGGTAAAACGTCATTCTGAACGAATGTGAAAGTCTATTACAGTAATGAGGGGAGACGGTAAGGCGTCATCCAGGGTAATAGATTCTTCGCTCCGTATCACATAGCCGTCTCCCTGTTTTCTCATACAGCATTCTTACTTCCGCTCTGAATGACGGGATACGGTAAGGCATCATTCAAAGCGCCAGTGAAGTATCTGTTACCGTGACGAGGGGAAACGGTAAGAAGATAAAAGCTACCAGCTGTGAGCTGTCAGCTATAAGCTGTTAGCTTTTAGCTGTGAGTTAAAAGCCGAAGCATATGATTTCCGTTAGGTGTCATACGAAACAACAGCAAGGGATTTGCTGTTGTAGTGAGGGAAACGTTAAGCGTCATCCTGAACATGAGCGAAGGATCTGCTGCTGTGTTGAGGAAAGGGATTCTGACGGAAAGAATAGGAATTGGGTAAGCCTCCTTGTTTATAAGGAGGTGGCCGGCGAAGCCAGACAGAGGATACTGGCTTGGGGGAACGATGCAAAAGAATAGAATGAAGATTCTTTTTCTGTCCCGTTCTGAGTGATGACGGACGGTAAAACGTCATCCTGAACGAATGTGAAGGATCTATTACCGTGATGAGGGGAGACGGTAAGATGTTATTCAGGGTAATAGATTCTTCGCTCCGTATCACATAGCCGTCTCCCTGTTTTCTCATACAGCATTCTTACTTCCGCTCTGAATGACGGGATACGGTAAGGCGTCATAATGACAGGGAATATTAAACGTCATCCTGAACGAACGTGAAGGATCTGCTGCCGTGGTGAGGAAAGCGGCAAAAAGGGTAATAGCTATTAGCTGTGAGCTGTGAGCCGTTAGCTGTGAGCTGTCAGCTGCAAGCTAACTATTCTTTTACGATTTAAATTATTACGACAAGCAAGTACCTCAATCGCACTATGTGTGCCAGCGTCACCTTTCAAACCTTATAATTATTTTTCTTATTTTATATACCTGATGAGTGCTATAATAGAAAAAATATAGGTTTTATGAAAGGAGCACCATGTGAAAAATTACGCCGGTCCCGCAGAAATCATGTACCACACGGGGCTTTCCGCCAGCATGATCCGCGGCGCGAAGTACGCCCTTGTCCCCGGCGACCCGGGCCGCGTGGAAGGTCTTGCCAAAGCACTGGATGAAAACGCTTTGTTCGTCGCCTCCCATAGAGATTACACCACATGGCTCGCCCAGGTGGAAAATGCGCCTGTCCTCGTCATGTCTACCGGCATGGGCGGCCCCTGCGTCACCTTTGCCGTAGAGGAGCTGGCCCGCCTCGGCGTGGAAACATTTATCCGCGTCGGCACGACAGGCTCCATTCAGGAGGATCTGCACCCGGGCGATGTAGTCATCAATACGGCATCGGTCCGCATGGACGGCGCTTCCCGCGCATACGCCCCCATCGAATTTCCTGCGGTAGCCGACCCGGATACGGTTCTTGCGCTCCGCGAAGCGGCAGAGGAATCGGGCGTCCCTTTCAAAACGGGGATTTCCATCAGCACCGACAGCTTCTGGCCGGGACAGGAACGGTATGACAGCTTCGGCGGCTATGTATTGAAACGGCTGCAAGGTTCTCTGGAAGATTTCCGGCATATCGGATGTACGAATTATGAAATGGAAAATGCCACCCTTTTCACACTTTGTTCCGTGCTGGGACTGAAAGCCGCTTCCATCTGCGGCGTCGTCGCCAAACGGACAGACAGCGAATCCGTCGCTCCTCATGACATCTATGAAAAAGCTGAACAACGCTTTCAAGACGTGGTAAAGCGGGCGCTGGAAAAAATGATTGCCCGCTCCCGATCCGGCGGAAATATTTCCTGAGAAACCTTCTTCTTTCTTCATTTCATTATTTTATTTGACATTCGTTTCCACTGTGTTATAATAATTTGCGAGAAAATCGCATATTTAGAAAGTGTTCTCCCATGTATATGACCGAACAGAGAAAAAAATTATTTGAATTTTTCAAAAGCCACCCTGACATGACCATTTCCGCGCGGGATCTGGCGGCGCAGCTTGTCGCGGAAGAGCACGCGAAAATCAGCGTCAGCGCAGTGTACCGGAATCTCGCCATGCTGGAGCGGGAAGGGCTTATCCTCCGCTCGCCGGGCAAAAACAACCGGGAAAATGTGTACCGCTATGTTTCACTGGGAGCCTGTGAGGACAAGCTTCACATCACCTGCCTGAAATGCGGCCGGACGACCCATATGACACAGAAAATTTCCGATAAACTTCTCAAGGACGTCCTCCGCGGCGACAAGTTTGACATTGATTTATCGAAAACGACGGTTTACGGCGTCTGCAAAGACTGCCGCTGAGAAACTTTACGGGACTGCGCACCGCCTTTAAAACGTGCGCTTTTTTATTTTCCATCATTAAAAAGGAGGAATCATGGCATACCGCAGAAAACTGACAGCGCTCTTCATCAGTGCCGCTTTCGTTCTCACTTTGGCTCTATCCTTCTTTTTCATTGCAAAAGAACTGTCCCATGACCACGGCCATGGCAGCGATCCCTGCCCGATCTGCGAAAAGATCGATTTGTGCCTCCGGACGCTTTCCGTCTGTTCGTCTGTCACGATCCCGGCGGACAATGGAGGATCCGTTTCCATCCCCCATCTTTTTTCCGCTGTTCTTTCCCTTTCCGCCGTTTCTCTTCTCACGGTTTCCTCCACGCTGGTCACCCTCCGTGTCAAGCTCACCGATTAAACCCGGCGCTTGCATTTTTATTTCCATTGTATTAGTTAGGAGGATTTCCATGAAAAAAATAATTGCCTGCCTGATGGCGTGCTTCGCCGTCTTTGCTTTTGCCGCCTGTTCATTAAACAAGAGCGGCACTCCCGATTCCAAGGGGAAAGAACCTTTGAAAATCATCTGTACCAATTTCGCCTCTTACGACTTTGTCCGCCAGATTGTCGGCGATAAAGCAGAGGTCACTATGCTTCTCAAACCGGGCGCGGAAGCCCACAGTTATGAACCGTCTCCGAAAGACATCCAGGCCATCGGCAAGAGCGATCTTTTCGTTTACACCGGCGGCGACTCCGATGAATGGGTGGACGGCATGTTAAGCTCCATAGACAAGAGCAAGCTCAAAACACTCAAAATGATGGATACCGTCAAACTGTATGAAGAAGAAATGTCTGAAGGCATGCAGGAAGAAGAACATGAACACCATCACGACGACAAAGACCACCATGATGAAGATAAGGACCATCATCATGACGAAGACAAAGAACATCACCACGATGACAAGGACAGCCATGATAAAGAGCATCATCATGATGACAAGGAGCACCACCACCATGACGGCGAAGAAGGCCCTGAAATGGATGAGCATGTCTGGACCTCTCCCGCCAACGCTATCCAGATCGTAAAAGCCCTCACCGAAACCATTTCCGGTCTCGACAAGGACAATGCCCAGACTTATCAGAAAAACGCTGAGGCTTACATTGCGAAACTGGAAAAACTGGATAAGGATTTCCATGACGTCATTGATCACGCGAAGAGAAAAGAAATCATCGTCGGTGACCGTTTCCCCTTCCTTTATTTCGCCAAAGAATTCGGCCTGACCTACTACGCCGCTTTCCCCGGCTGCTCCACCGATACGGAAGCCAATCCGGCAACTATTGCTTTTCTCGTGGATAAGGTGAAGGAAGACCATATTCCCGTCGTATTCCACATCGAGATGTCCAATGAACAGATGAGCAAAGCCATCGCGGAAGCCACAGGCGCAAAAAATGAGCTTCTGAACGCCGTCCACAACGTAAGCGATGAAGAATTCAAAAAAGGCGTAACTTATATTGACCTCATGAACCATAATGTGAAAGTTCTCAAGGAGGCGCTCAACTGATGAGTCTGCTTACATGCTGCCATCTTTCCGTATCTTATGATGGAAAAGCGGTTCTTTCCGACCTGAATTTCTCTGTCGATGAAGGGGACTACCTTGGAATCGTCGGTGAAAACGGCGCAGGAAAAAGCACACTGGTGAAAGCGCTTCTGCGCCTGAAAAAAATATCGGGCGGGGAAATCGTAACTGCCGATGGCTTCAAGCCTACGGAAATCGGATACCTTCCCCAGCAGACCCCCGTGCAGAAAGATTTTCCCGCCAGTGTCTGGGAAGTCGTCCTTTCAGGCCGTCTGAACCGCTGCGGCATGTATCCTTTTTATCGAAAATCGGATAAAGAAGACGCGGAAGAAAAAATGGAAATGCTCGGCATCGCCGACCTGAAGAAACGATGCTACCGCGATCTTTCAGGCGGCCAGCAGCAGCGTGTACTCCTTGCGCGGGCACTCTGCGCCACGGGAAAACTCCTGCTCCTGGACGAGCCGGTGACCGGCCTTGATCCCATCATGACCGGTGAGCTTTACCATATTTTCAAGGACTGCATAGAGAAGTACGGCGTCACTGTCATCATGGTTTCCCACGATATCCGCGGCACACTGGGACAGGCAAACCGTATTCTCCACCTGTCCGGCGGGACACAGCAGTTCTTCGGGACAACGGAAGAGTATCTCAGAAGCCCCGTGGGGCAGAGATTTGCAGGAGGCGGGCTATGATGGATATCTTTATTGAAATGATCAGCTATCCCTTCATGGTGCGTGCCATCATTGTGGGCTGCCTTGTTTCCCTCTGCGCTTCCCTCTTAGGAACCAGCCTTGTACTGAAACGGTACTCCATGATCGGCGACGGACTCTCCCATGTGGGATTTGCCGCCCTCGCCATCGCTTATGCTTTCCACGCAGAGCCCCTCACCATTTCCATCCCTGCCTGCATCGCCGCCGCCTTTTTCCTTCTCCAGCTGAAAGACAGCGCGAAGATCAAAGGCGACTCTGCCACGGCTCTTCTCTGCAGCGGCGCTCTTGCCATCGGCGTCATGACGATTTCCTTAAGTACGGGAATGAATACCGACGTGTGCAACTACATGTTCGGCAGCATCCTTGCCATGAGCGCCGATGACGTGCGCCTTTCCGTCATCCTCGGCATCTCCGTCGTGCTCCTTTTCATTTTGTTTTATAACCGTATATTTGCAGTCACCTTTGATGAACCGTTCGCCTCCGCCACCGGCACACGGACAAGGCTCTATAATATGATCATCGCCTTTCTCACAGCCATCACGATCGTCCTTGGCATGCGCATGATGGGCGCGCTCCTTATTTCCAGCCTGATCGTATTCCCTTCGCTCACCGCGATGCAGCTCTGCCGGCAGTTCAAGACGACGATCATCCTCTCCTCCGTTTTCTCCGTGGCCACATTCATGGCAGGACTCACCATCTCCTACATGGGCTCGATTCCCACAGGAGCATCCATTGTCGTCACTGACATTGTCCTCCTCTTTATCGCCGCGGGCATACGGAAAATGAAAGAAGGCTTTTGAATGAAAAAAGAAATATGGCTTCTCTGCCTGCCGCTTCTTCTCTTAGGCGGCTGCGGCACACAGGAAAAAGCGCAGGATCCGCCGCAGATCATTACCAGGAAAACCGTGCAGGAAGCAAAAAAAGCGGAAACTCCTCCGGAGGCCAAGGAAACACCGGCGCCGGCAGAAACACCGGAGCCGGCTCCGCAGAAAGAAGAACAGCCGGCGCCTAAACCGGCTGCTCCTGAAGGGAAAAAATCGAAGTATCCTGTCTTTGAATATCCCTACAATCTGGAAACGGACCGGCAAAACTTCGATTACAACAACATAGACATCGTCGTCGGCGATAAGCGGTATATGACACAGATCAACGACTGGTTCATGAACTTCCGCGACTACAAAGACAAAACTGTCCTCATCGAAGGCTATTTTATTTCCATCAACGGCCACTACTTCGTAGGAAGAAACGGCCCCACCTGCCCTTACTGCACAGGCGGCTATGTGGATTTTGAATTTACCTCTGACGGCGACTTCACCGGCTATGAAGACGGCGTCACATGGATCAAAGTGTACGGCATCCTCCGCGAAGCCACTGTCCATCTGAACGACCATCTCACCGCCCCCTTCTACCATCTGGAAGCGGTAAAAGTGGAAAAAATGGATCAGCCGGGAATCGGAACCATCACAGATTAAAAGAAAAAGTAAGGTAGGAAATTCTGTTTTCCCCTTACTTTTTTATTTTTATATATTTTAAAATTGTAATTCATGGAACGGCATATAGAAATCAGAAATAGAAAACCTTTTTGTTAAAATCGTTTTGGACAAAAACATAACCACAGAAGCATCCCTTATGAAAGCAATTACAACAGAAGAAAACCCCGGATAAAATATTAAATTTTTTGATGGATGTTACAAATTATTGATTATCCGGACAATCTTAACTCTGCAAATACCATTATTTCACAAAAATATAGCCTTATGATAAGATATTTATATTAAAGGCAACGTGTTTTTAAATATAAAAAGGAGACGAATGCGATGAAGACAGGATTTGAGCTATTGGACGATGCATTCCTGAACAAGGGAACCGCATTTACGGAATCGGAAAGAAAAAAACTTGGATTGGAGGGGTTGCTTCCGCCTTGTGTGGAAGATATAGAAACGCAGGCACAGCGTATCTACCGCCAAATGGAAAGAAAAACTTCTTTGATTGAGAAAAGACGTTTTCTGATGGAAGTCTTTAACTTCAATCGAACGCTGTTCTTTCATGTATTCAGTGAACATCTGGTAGAGTTAATGCCAATTGTTTATGATCCGGTTATTGCGGAGAGCATCGAACAGTATAGTGAACAATTTATCAACCCACAGTATGCAGCGTTCCTTTCCATCGATCATCCGGAATCTATTGAAACTTCGCTTAAACAGGCTGCCGGAGACAGAAAGATCCGTCTTATTGTTGTTACTGATGCAGAAGGCATTCTTGGCATTGGTGACTGGGGTACCAATGGTGTAGATATTTCTGTCGGAAAATTGATGGTCTATACTGCCGCTGCCGGTATAGATCCGCAGACAGTACTTCCGGTTGTCTTGGACTGCGGATCTAATCGGGAATCCTTATTAAAAGATCCTTTCTATCTTGGAAACCGTCACAAGAGGATATATGGTGATCATTATTATGATTTCGTGAATCGATTTGTTGAAACGGCTGAAAATCTATTTCCCGATCTGTATCTGCATTTTGAAGACTTTGGACGGTCTAATGCTGCAACCATCTTGAAGAAGTATCAAAAAACCTATCCTGTTTTTAATGATGATTGTCAGGGAACCGGCATAATAACATTAGCCGGTATTCTTGGAGCAATGAAAATCAATAGAGAGAAACTTACAAATCATACCTACATGTGTTTTGGAGCGGGCACGGCCGGAGCCGGTATCGCCGACCGTATATTCAGGGAAATGGTCGCACAGGGATTATCTGAAAAAGAAGCACGAAATCACTTTTATATGGTGGATAAACAGGGATTGCTTTTTGACGATATGGATGACTTGACACCTGAGCAAAAACCGTTTGCAAGAGCACGTTCTGAGTTCGATAATCCGGAAAAACTGAATAATTTAACTGCAGCAGTGATGGCTGTCAGACCTACGATCCTCGTGGGAACCTCAACCGCTCCGAAAACATTTACCAAGGAAATAGTAAAAGCCATGGCATCATGGTGTGACCACCCGATTATTTTCCCGCTTAGTAATCCAACGGAATTGGCAGAAGCAACCGCAGAAGACATCATCAAATGGTCTGATGGCAGAGCAATGGTCGCAACCGGTATTCCTGCGGAACCTGTTGAATACAATGGGGTGACTTATATTATCGGACAAGCAAATAATGCCCTGATATATCCTGGACTGGGACTGGGAAGTATCTCTGTTAATGCCTCTCTGGTCACAGATGAAATGATTTCGTCCGCTGCACATTCTCTCGGTGAATTTCTTGAAATCAATGTGGAAGGAGCTGCTGTTCTGCCGCCGGTATCCAAATTAACGCAGTTTTCTGAAACAGTGGCTGCTGCAGTAGCAGAATGTGCCGTAAAACAGGGCTTGAACAGAGTACAGACGAATGATGTTAAAAAAGCCGTGAAATCAGTGATCTGGAAGCCTGTTTACAGAAATTACTGATATGTGGACCAATAAAACAGCAAATTTCAAGTCTTGTGTAAATACCGAAAAATAAATACCGCCTGTTTTCCACGGCGGGATATATGACAAAAGAAAAGAGTATCTTCACTCCTGCGCGGAGAAGATACTCTTTTTCATTTCCATATTTTCTTTTACGCCCACGTAAAAACGCCGTCTCCTGCCAAGACAGCGTCTTTCCTCATAAACACAGGAGCCCGCTCCTCTGCTTCCTGTAATATTTCGTTTTCCCCCGAATCAGCTCACCGCCGGGAACCAGCCGGCCGCCGTCACCGTAATCGGGGACATAAAGCAGATCCCAGCGCATATCCGGATCACCGCTGCCGATCCCGTACCCGTCAAAAGCGGCCATCTCTGCATGTGTGTAAATATCTGATATCGACAGTCCAAGCTCTTCCACCGCCCTCGCGCAGAACATCGCAAGCGCTTCCACCTGCGCCTCTGTCGGCGGCTCACGCCCCAAATCCACACCGCTCGGCGCATCATAGTAGCAGCATGCGTCACGGCAGCACGCCAGCGCCACACCGATCGACCGGCTGTTCCTGTGCCACGTATGCGCCAGGCACTCCGTGAAATCCTCATGAATCACATGGCAGTACCCGTCCCGGTCAATCACCACATGATATGCCAGGCACTCCACCAGCTGGTACGGCGCCCCTGTCCAGTGGCAGTAAATCCGGTCAATCCTACCGCGGGCAGCTTCCAGGCGCGCTCCTATTTCATCCAAAGTCATAATCCGTTTATCCATATTTTACGGAAAGAAATACTTCCTTCCCCTCATCACTTCCTTTTCAACTTCCTTAGCAGCCCCGACAGCACCCCGACACCGGCATCATTCAGATTCTCCACAATACTCAGCATCTCCGACGCCGCCAGATAACTGACACACATTTCCATAAACAGGCCCGGCCGTCCCACGCTTGCCAGAAGCCGGTCTGCTGCACCGCCGCCGACGGTCAGCAGAATGTAAAGCACCATCTTTCCGGCAAACTGCCGCTTCATCTGCCTGCTGGAAATCATTCCGGCCCGATGCGCCGAGGGAATCGCCAGAATGCACGATACCATATCACGATCCTCTTCCCCCTTCGCCTCCAGATACTTGTGGGCAAGCGCCATCCACTTCGTCACCAGATCAATAAATACCGCCAGTGCAAATAAACTGATCAGCTCAAAGGGAAAAACCCCTTCCGCCAAAAGACCCGTCGTCACCAGTTTCACCTGCCAGTCCTCCACAAGCCGCTCTGAAGCCCGTTCAAAAGCCTCCATCCACGAACCTGCATCCATAAGCCCTCCTTTCCGTCAAAAATAAAACTCCTCACAACGGGGCCGTTCAAAGAAATACGCCCCTACCTCATCCGGCCTGATCTGCAGAATCCGCATGGAATTATAAATATCCCGCTGGGAAAAATGAAGCTGATTATTCAGCCGCAGAGACAAAGACGTCTTGCTGATCCCCAGCCTTGCCGCAAAAACAACGTCAGACCCCAGCTTCTCACGGATCCGTGCCCGAAGCCTGATATAATCAAAATGCATTCCCAATCCTCACTTTCATTTAAGAAATATCCACTTCCGTTACAAGAAATTCCTCGTTTTTGCATCTTTTATAAAATATCGTTCCTTTTTATAGAACATATGTTCTATATTAATTTAAGAATAGAACTTTCTCCCCCGTCTGTCAATAGGCGTTTCCGCAGCCCTGCGAACCCTATTTTCAAAAACGGACGGGAGAGCGTCCTATCCTAAAAAGGAAAAGCCCGAGTCCGTAACCCGGGCCCTTCCCTGCCCATCTCCGGCGGATTATTCGCCGTCAGTCAGAACAGCCACATCAGAGCGGCGGACAGAATCAAGCGCCTTCACCTGCAGTCCGGCGATCGCCTTCCCCGCATGAAGCAGCTCTTCATCAGACGCGCTTTCCCTGATATTGTTAAAAGTCAGATTCTTCAAAGAACCGTCCGTATTTTCAACACGTACCAGAAGCCTTGTTTTTTCCACAGATTTGGAAACTGCCATCATTATCCCTCCTTTCCTTTTCAATATATTTCTCCTTATAGTTCGCTTTCAAAATTAATGAATTTCCTCTTCCGTAGTGGTCACCATGACCGCCTTAGCGAAAGAAGCCGCCCCGATGCCCTTGCCGTTTGCCAGCACCGGCATAATTTTCGCGGCCTCCGCCTGCACGGCGGCCAATGCGAGCCCGTCCTTCGGATCGGCAATGCTCACAATAAGCTCCGTATTCGCGGAAGTCAGGAATTTAAGTTCCAACTTCTTAGCCATACTCTTTTCTCCTTTCTCTGCCCCCTCTCCGGAAAGGAACAGTCCTTAGCGCTGCCATTATAGTATCCCTTTCGAGTTTAAATTTGCTGAAACAAGAAAAATAATTTGAAATTTTTTTGAAATACTTTTCCCGCACTCCCATTTCTTCCCATTTTTATCCCGACAATGCAATAAAAAAATACCGCTGTTAAGCGGTACTTCTCAGTTAGATATTCTCTTTAATAATATCCACAAGACGTTTCATAACGCCGTTGAAATCTTTTTCTAATTCACACTGCCACACCGTAATGACGCTCCAACCTAAATCACGAAGCTTATCACCATTCAATTTATCATTCACCACATTTCCTGTAAGTTTCCGTTTCCAGAACTCTCGGCGGGTCGTGGGAAGAGCCTGACGTTTACACCCCTCATGCTGATGCCAGAAACAGCCATTCACAAAAATCACCGTTTTATACTTAGGCAAAACCACGTCCGGCGTCCCGGGAAGAGAATTATCATTCTTCCGAAAGCGAAAACCCTCGTGAAAAAGATAACGACGAACTGCCACCTCAAGCTTTGTATCATGTCCCTTGATACGTTGCATATTCAAATGGCGCTGTTCAGCAGAAATACGATCAGCCATAATTACCTCATCGGAAACGAATTTGAAGATTCAACTTCATAAAAATCTTTCCATCTTGTTCATACAAATCACCATAACGATGTCTATCTGACCCGGGACTTTCAAACTTCGTATTCCTAAAAAGATACTCTTCAAAGAAATCTCGGTTATAAATATGGTATGCCAAGACATCACCACTATGGGATACAATAATATACCCTCCATTGGCCTGATCCCGCCCATTCCATTTTGACCCCGGCATCATCCCTAAAGCAATTGCAGATAACAACTTCTTAAATTTGTATTTATACATATTTTCAGGATTTGGATACCGAAGCGGATTTCTCTTTGTAATTATCTCCAAAACCTCTTCACATGACGAAATATGGTTAGATTTCTTATCATATTCTGCCGCCTCTTCTTTCACATTTTTCACCAGGACTTCGTACCTTTGCTTTTCTTCTTCCACTTGCAGTTTTTTCACTTCGCCATAATAAATAAGTAACGCCTCCCCAAGAATACAAGGCATAAGAGAATCAATGAGCATCACATTTTCTTCAAAGGTACTCTTGTCCATTCCATAATAAATAAACTTTCCCCCACGTCTGAATATTTCCTCCATACGATGAAGAATCTTTTCCTGCCCATTAATCCCATTAATTTTTTCTATATTTTTCGGCTGAAGCCCCTCCACCTCATAAATGAAATTCGTCGCACCGGATGCATTCAGAAGCGTAGCCGGACTCCCCAATTTAGATTTAATGCTAAATCCATAAACAGGCTCATATCCCGTTTGTATATCATGAACTTGCATTGTTATATCTGTCTTATCCTTACTTGAAGCCTTTAACACATGGCAGTAAATATTCTTCATAAAACCTTCGGTATGCGGCACAGATAGTGCCTTAGACCTTCCGAGCTTAGCTGTTTTAATCGCATGATAAAGATAATTCGCTTCTCGACTAAACTCTTCTGTTCCCATTTCTTTTAATTTGTTTCCATTGAAAAATATCTGTACTTTCCCCGGCTCCTTTAAATCGTATTCATGCGTTTCCAACTTTTTCTCTTTATTCTTCTCTTCACGAATAATCTTAAGAATTGGAAAATAAACATTTTCCAAACGCTGTAAATTTTCATCAGCCGCATAAATTCTGCCATCCGCCAGAAGGCGAAGTAAGACGTAAATCTCACTCCATTCCCCTTTATTTCCTGTCAGCCCCATGCTCCAGCACCTCTCTAATCTTTTTCGCTATTTCGCGAATAACAGGAACAGACACGCTGTTTCCAAACTGTTTATATAAATGAACATCAGCCAGCTGATCTATACGGAATGTATCCGGGAATCCCTGTAGCCGCGCCCATTCTCTTGGTGTCATTTTCCGAATGCCATCACGATTGACTTCTCCCCTGATATGAGTTACCGGTGTAAAGTCAGACAATCTTTTATCTACAATCAGATTTCTTTCCCGCCCCATACCACCACATACGATAGCACCGGAAACGCCGTCCAAGTCACGAATTTCATAACCGAAACCATTCCCTTTTAAACGATGTCTTTCCTTATGTTTTACAAGCGTACTTAAATACTGTGTACTTAAATAGTATTTAACAGACACTTCTTTTTCTTCCATAATTTCCCGAATACTGTTTTTTCCATAGGCATTCTTCGGGAATCTAAAAGTTTCCGGGGCGATGTCATTTCTAAAGCAAACGATATAAATACGTTCGCGATTTTGCGGCACTCCAAAATCCTTGGAATTAAGAACTTTGCTGAACACTTTATAACCTAAATCCTCAAACGTTTTAGTAATAATCTTAAACGTATTTCCACGGTCATGGATCGTTAAACCTTTTACATTTTCACAGAAAATAACTTTCGGTTTATGGTAATCGCAGATGCGCGCCACATCCAAAAACAATGTTCCGCGGCAAGTGCCATAATAATCATCATTTAACCCTTGATGTCGCCCGGCAATGCTGAATGCCTGACAGGGAAACCCGGCAAGACAAATATCAAAAGCCGGGATTTCAGATTCCTTGATTTTTGTAATATCCCCGGCAATAGCCGTATGTTTCACACCATTTTCATCCACTGTATATGGCGTGGCAAAGTTCGTCTCATAGGTTTTCTGTGCATATTCATCCCATTCACTGACAAACTCCGTGGAAATATCCTTTCCAAAAGCTTCTTCAAAGCCCAAACGAATCCCACCGATTCCGGCAAAAAGATCAATAGATTTATACTTCGCACTTTTTTCTACCGGAATATCAACCAAACTTCCGGATACATCAAAATCCGCAGCCTTTTCTTCCAACGCTTTTACCGGTACACTTGCTTCCAATTTTGCCGGTTCATCCGGGATACATGACATTATTTCACCTATATCACAGTGCAAAGCCTTGCAAATTTTCTCAATGACCATCATACTCACCATCTGCCCTTTACTCATTTTTGCAAGAGTTGCCGATCCAATGTGAGCTATCATTTTCAAATTACTTTTGCTGATTTCTTTTTCATTCAAAAGCTTCCATAATTTTTCATAATCGTATGTCATAACAGTCCTCTGTTGTCTAATATTTTCTATGATACCGGAATGGTTCCTACAATTCCGGTGATAAATGACAAAAAAATTCACCGGTCTGAACTTTTTTATCCGATTGAAACAACTCTCCGGAACAAATAAAGCACTAATACTGTAAGAAATTCTTACTACTTTTCTGTTTTTATTTCAATCTTTAGACACTAAAAAAGCAGCCATGGTACATTCGCATAGCTGCCTTTATGCTGAAAAGAATTCCGTTGCGTACATATTTCCTATAGCAAAACCGTTTCCCTTTGTATGGGAAAACGACTTCGTACTTACACTGACACGTCGCGCCGGCCTGTCACTTTATAGAAAAGGAGCAGCGACAGGATGGATGTCACCGTGAGAATGGTGGCATACGCGGAAGCGTTCCCGTAGTTGCCGCGTATGACTTCCGTGTAGATGGACACGGTGAGTGTCTGCGTGCTGTTCGTATACAGGATGATGGATGACGACAGCTCGCTGATGATGGTGACCCAGCTCATGATGGCGCCGGAAAGAACGCCGGGCATCATCATGGGAACCGTGATTTTACGGAATGTCGTCATGTCAGAGGCGCCCAGGGAAATGGCCGCTTCTTCAATGCTGGGACTGATATTTCCCAAAATGGCGGTGGAGGAACGGACTGTATAGGGCATTCTCCGCACCGCGAAAGAAATAATCATGATCAGCGCCGTTCCGGTAAGGATAATCGGCGATTTATTGAAAGCAAAGACGAAAGCAATACCGAGGACGGAGCCGGGAATGATGAAGGGGAACATTGTAATGACGTCAAGAATGCTGTTCAGTATATTTCTTTTCCGCACGGAAAGGTAGGCGATGAGAACGCCTAAGACGAGGACGGCAGCAATAGCGCAAAGCCCCAGGAAGTAGGTATGCCAGATGACGTCATTGTCCTTGGCAAAGAGTGTCGCGTCATAACTCTGAAGAGCGAATCCGCCGGTGAATACCTGCCCTCCGTTTGTAGCAAGGAAAGAGGTGTACACAACGACGAACTGGGGAAGGATCGCCAGTCCCACAACCATGTAGACTGCCAGATGGGCAAGGATATTCCGCAGGCCGCCGAGTGATTCCGCCGCCATGGGTTTCAGAGCGGTCATGGCGTAGGTATTTCTTCCCGCAAGAAAACGCTGGACGAAGAACATGACGATGGTGAGCCCGATCACGATGCAGCAGATGGCTGCCGCGAAGCCGTCATCGCCCGATACTTCTCCCATGAACTGGTTATAAATAAGGACGGGGAGTGTTTTGTATCCCTCACCGATGAGCATGGGCGTGCCGAAGTCAGCAAAGACACGCATGAAAACGAGCATGGAGCTGGCAAGGAGCGTGGGCATGACAAGAGGCACGATGATTTTCCAAATGCGCCCCATGCGGCTGCACCCCAGGCTTTCCGCCGCTTCATTCAAAGAGTTGTCCAGATTTTTCAGCGCTCCCGATACGTAAATGTAAACGAGGGGAAATGACTGGAGCGTAAAGACGAGGACAATGCCGGCAAAGCCGTACACACCGCCATAATGGAGTCCGAAGGTGTCATTCAGGAACTGGGTGATGACGCCCTGCCGCCCGAGCATCTGTATCCACGCGTATGCCCCGATGAAAGGCGGCGACAGATAGGAGATAACGATGAGGATATTCAGGAAACTGCTTCCTTTTATTTTCACGCTCCTCATGAGGTATGCCAGCGGGAGGCCGAGAGCTGCCGATAAAATCGTGGAAACGACGGTCACTCTCAGCGAGTTTACCATCGTTCCCCAGTAGAATTTTTTGGCGAAGAAATGGGCGAAATTCTGAAGCGTGAGCGCCCCTGTATCCCCATGAATGACACTCCGGTACAGAATGAGGAATATGGGATACATGATGAAAAGGGCGAAAGCCGCAAGAATGACGACACTGAAAAGGTTCCAGACAGTCAGATTCTTTTTCATAGTCCTTCCTCTCTAATCAATGTTTCTTCCGTTGCCCGGCGGAAGACATTGATCCGCCCGGCTTTGACGGTGAGCGTGACGGCGCTGCCGTCGGGAAGAATATCGTGGCCTTCCTGGGTCTGGAGAATCTCTAATTCCTGCCCTCCGTCAGTGGTGATGAAGTAATGGGTGGTGAGTCCGAGGAAGACAGAAGAACGGATCACGCCGCGGATCCCCTCTTTCGTGCCGGGCTCCATATCAAATTCTTCCGGACGAACGGAAATGATGACTTCTTCTCCGTCCTCCACGCTGCCTGATAAGTTATCCATGTCTACAAGCCAGTCTTCATTTTCTTTAAAGGAAATGCTTGTCTTATCTCCTTTTTTCACGATATGTCCGTCCAGCAGGTTGGAGAGCCCGATGAAAGTCGAAACGAAAACATTCTTCGGCCTTTTATAAATATCCGCCGGTCTGCCGATCTGGCAGATGACCCCGCCATTCATGACGGCGATACGGTCGGACACCGCCAGCGCCTCTTCCTGGTCGTGGGTGACATACACCGTGGTTATATCCACCCGGCGCTGGATCTGCTTGATGGCATTCCTCATTTCGATACGGAGTTTCGCGTCCAAGTTGGACAGCGGTTCATCCATCAAAAGTACCTGCGGCCGGATGACGATCGCCCGCGCAAGGGCGACACGCTGCTGCTGCCCGCCGGAAAGCGCTGTGGGCATACGGTCTTTCAGGTGGTCGATCTTCACGATCTTCAGGATTTTATCCACCCGCTCTTCGATTTCCTTTTCAGGCACCTTCCGCATCCGCAGACCGAAAGCCACATTATCTTTCACCGACATGTGGGGGAAAATGGCGTAATTCTGAAAAACCATGCCCATATTTCTTTTATCCGTCGCCACATCGTTGATAACTTTCCCGTCGACAGAAATCGTACCGCCTTCGATGGAATTGAATCCGATAATCATACGGAGCAGTGTCGTTTTACCGCAGCCCGACGGCCCTAAAAGGGTGAAAAATTCGCCCGGCATAATATCCACGGACAGGCCGTTCACCACCACCGTATCTCCGTACTTCTTCACTACTTTGTCTATATTGATAGAAACACTCATAATAACCTCATAACCCCGCGCTTCAATCGTCATCTATAAAAAAAGAACGTCAGGCGAAATGCCCGACGCCCTCTGATGACCTGATTACTTATTACTGCCTGGAATTTTCCAGATGTTTATTCCATTCCGCCACGACTTCTTTCTTATGGGCAGCTACCCAGCCTTCGTCATAATTCTTGAACAAAGCGATTGTGTCCTGGGGTGTCATGTAGTCAGCAAGCTTCACACCCTTGCGGAGCGGACGGACAGTGAGCGTCTTTCCTGCCGCTTCCTGGATCTTCTGGGAAAGCATGAAATCGACAAATTTCTTCGCATTTTCCATATGTTTCGCGCCTTTGATGATCTGTACGGATTCGCCCGGGAAAATGGCTCCTTCTTTCGGGAATACGACTTCTACGGCAGCACCGTTTTTCACATAGGTAGCAGCCGGATCTTCCCAGGTAAGCCCTACGGTATACTCGCCGTCGGCAGCGCCTTTATGGACAGCGCCGGAACTGTTCAGAAATTTCCCGTCCACATTCTTAATAAAGTTATCCACATACGCCCAAGCTTCGGGGGACATGGGATCTCCATCCTTTCCCTTGGCGTAAAGCATCGCCATGAGCACCTGGAACGCAGAGCTGGAATTGGCGGGGTCGCCGCAGGCAATCTTGCCTTTCAGCGCCGGATTGAGAAGATCGTCAAACCCGGCAATCTTCATATCGCCCGCCAGTTTTTTATTAACGATGAAAACAGTGGGATCGGCAAATGCGGGAGAGAAATATCCTGTCTTATTTTTGGCGGCATCAATCATATTCGCGTCTTCCGGGGATACATATTTCTCAAAAAGTTCCTTCTGGGAATCCAGCATCGTCTGGTCAGCTGCCCAGAGAATGTCACCCTGAGGATTGTCCTTTTCAGACGCCACACGCTTTACGAGGGGGCCTGTCCCCGCCACAATGACATTGACTTTAATCCCCGTTTCTTTTTCAAAAGCGGGAATGACAAGATTGTTTAAGCTTTCGCTGCGCGCCGTATAAACGGTGAGCACCTTTTCCTCTGCGGGAGCGGCCTTGGCGGTATCCTTTTTATCTCCGCCGCAGCCGGAAAATACGGAACAGAGCACAGCAGCACATGCCACCGCCAAAGCGGCTTTCTTCAATCTTTTCATGACAATCCTCCTTGCCTTTCATCGTAAGTAAACTTCCTATTTAAATAATACCATGTATATTGTACCATTATTCATTCCTGTGTCTACACCTTATAAGCACAATGTATAGCTTGCCTTAAACTGTATAGGAAATACTCATAAAGAAATAGACGAGCGGACCGTTGTATGCAAAAACGGGTATGCAAAGAGCAGGAAATCCGGCCGCCGGATACCGCATTTCCCATGTAAAAACGCTCCCCGTATAAAGGAAGCGTTTTTATCTATACCGTACGGATATTTCCCCTATGTTTTAAATCTGTCCAAGGAATGTCGTCAGAAATCAGTCATCAGTTTAAGGAAAAACCGTTTTACGCAGCAAGCCTTATATCTCAAAAGTCACGGTTGTATAATACACTTCTTTATCCGCTATTTTTGCAAACTTTTCAGAGGCCGGTCTTTCCGCCTTTGCTTTCAGCAGCCATTCTCCCCAATGGGTAATCCTCACGTAAGCAATTCCATCTTTATCAGTAAGAAGCCGCTCTGCCATCGCATCAGAAGAAGAAAAACCTGCATAAGTTGCTGTTACCTGTTCATAGGGAACCGGTTTGCCATCAAAAAGAAGCTGCACGGGGAGAAGGGCTCCTATATAATTTTTGTCTGCAGCATAAGGATCCTCCAGCGGTAAAAGTTCTAATACATTTCCTGCTGGTTGAGGTTTATAACCACTCACTCTCCTGCCTACACGGAAATGAGCCGTGCTGAACTGTTGGGTGCGCAGAGAATCAATTACATTGGGAAAATCGCTACGGTTTCCATATCCTCTTTTAATTTGTCCGTTTTCTCTATATGTATTATATACAGACGGTTTTCTTGTAAGAGAAAGGACATATGCCCCCTCTTCTGTTCTTGACAATTCAGAAGCGGATATGCCTTCGTAATCCAATTCTACCTTTTCTCTTTTTCCATCAGGTGTAATAAGATCAATAAAATCAAAGGTTTGTCTATTAGTGAACCCATCCACCGGGAAACGATGACCCCAGCCGATATACATTGTAGACCAAGCTTTATTTTCATAACCGAAAGATGGATTCCAATTTGACATATTGATCCATATGGAATGAGCACTTGCGGTTAAAGGCATGATTGCAGAAGCAACAGCAATCCACGCAATCAGTTTCTTTTTCATGTTTTTTCCCTTTCCAAATACACAACATACTGAAATTATTATCAACCAAATGTATGCCGATATCGGACAACAACAGTCCGTGGATCTCCATAGTAAGAAATCCAATCATATTCTGTCGTGACATCTCTCCGATTCAGTACATTATACACATCTATGGCAAAATAATCCGTTTTTGACACCTTGTATCCTGCATGGAAAGAAAGATCTAAATAGTTTTTTATCTGATGAGGTCTTTTGGCGGCACACTGCAGAGTCAATGAGGAGTCCAATTTGTCTTTTTTATATGTGATCCCGGCAGAACATTGCAGTTTAGGGAAGGTTTGTTCCCAAGTACCATCTTCCAGTTTATTTTTCGGATTGGCGTAGGTCAGTCCTACATTCCAATTCCATGCGTCATTAACTATGTGTCCATATTCTATTTCTATCCCCGGATTTTTAAAACGCCCCACATTTTTAATCTTTTTCTTCGGTGTTTCTTTTACAACCTTGATCTTATTATCCACATCAATATAGAAAGAAGAAACCCGCAGATATCCATTCGCGAAATTCTTTTTATATCCAAGTTCATAATTCCATCCACATTCCGGCTTCAAGTCAACAGCTGCAACCGTATAAAAATAATCATAAATTCTAGGAAGGATAAACGATTTCCCAATGTTCGTATAAATCACTTCATCAGATGAGAGACTATATAACTGCTGCCACTGTGGAATCCATTCATTATACGTTTTTACTTGATCACTAGAATACTGGTACCGTAATCCGAATATGTTTTTATAACGGTCATTCACCTGTACCGTATACTGCCCGTACAAAGCATATTGGGTTCTGTCACCTTTATGAGATCCTACTAATTCCGTATATTTTTCCTTTTCTGCCATCATGCCGGCAATGAATCGGTGCCGCTCGTCCATATACCAGTTTTTTTGTAAATCAAAGCCATATCGCTTCGTTTTATAGTCTTCATCACTGCTGCTTCCGGTACCATCCCATAGCCGATTATACAGATTCGATGTTCTATCAGAATAAAATGCCTTTCCCTTGATTCCATTCTGATCATACATAACCAGCCAATGGTCTCCTCTAACTCTGTATATATCATCATATGAATGGGTAAGCCTCTCTGCTTCATCAGATGCCGTTTCTCCCCAGATCGGCTTTGACATAAAACGGTTATACAAAAAAGAAACTGCTTTGCTGAGTTTAGCACTTACATATATATTCTCTTTCGTGCTTGATTTTCTGTGTCCGTATACATCCGTATCCGTATACCAACCATAATACACATCCGTCGTAGGCGCATAAGCACCTATATATTCCTTAGTATATCCCACCTGGAAACGATTGTCAGAATAATTGATGCGGAAATCCTTGTTTCCCCGGCTTCCCCATCCGCCCTCCAGCATAACCTCAGGCTTACTGCTGTTACCATTTCTGGTAATAATATTGATAACCCCTGTCATTGTTTCAGGACCATACAATACTGCTGCTGCCCCTTTCACCACCTCAATACGTTCCACACTGGAAATATCAATACTGCTAAGCTGCGTAAAATTATTAGCGGCAACAGGAATACCATTAAGCAGTACACTGGCTCCTTGATCTACTCCCCTTACGCTCAATGTTGTATTATGATCCCCAAAATCAATCCCTTTGGCACCCCAACCGTTGAAATACACTCCAGGCACCATCCGCATAGCCTCATATATATTCCTTGCACCGATTGACTCTATCTTATCTTTTTCAATAACCTGCACTGATGCAGGCGTTTCCATCTCAGACATGATTTCCCGATTTGCCGTCACAACAACTGGATTCAAATCATATACCTGTGCCAAAACCGATATGGGACAAACCATCACCCCTAAAAAAACATACGTCATTTTTTTCTTCCAGTGCATATGAACCCCCCTGTTGAATTTACATTAGTTTATATTGATACATTTATATTATATTAATAATTAAAAATGTCAAATTGGTAGTTTTTTATAAATAGATTATTTCACAATCTTTATCTACTTTATCAGTTTGAAACTGGAAATGAACTATAAAAAAACAGGCACAGCATAAAAAGACGCTTATCTCTCCTTGTCAGAGACAGCGCCTTTTTTATGTAACAACATGTGGATGATAACTTCTCTCCATTTCCTTACAATAAAACCCGTTTCCGTCAATCTTACTGACCAACAAAAACGGGTTTATCTTCATTGCTCTATAATAAGAAAGTTTTTAAATCTGTCCGATACTCTTCAAAATCACCTGGGCGATAATCGCGGAGCCGATGTAGGTGCCGATGAAGACGACTACACTCACCAGAACGATGCGCCAGCTGCTTTTGGCGAAGACATCCAGGTCTTTGCAGATGGCAATGCCTGCATAAGCCAGGATCGGAGTGCAGAGCTGGAGGAACCCTACATTCTTAACGGACGCATTGATAAAATCGGAGCCGGGGAAGCCCGGATAGGTCAGGATACATCCGAGAGTGACCACATAGGCTACGCCGGGGATTTTCCCCGGAAGGACGCGGCCCATCCACATGCCGACAAAAGCGATGGCGATGAGGATACCCATACCCGGAATCGCCTGCATAAGATCATTCTTGGTGCCTACGGTATTTGCCACGAGGGACATCACGCCTGTAATAATAAGAACTTGAAATATTTCTGTCAGTTTCATTTTGTCCCCTCCTCTTCTTTCGCTTCTGCCACATCGCACTCTTCCCGCTTCGGCGGAGCTTCGCCGTACTTAATCCGATAACAGATTTTATAGAGCCATTCCGACATGGGGAGGGCGAGCCAGATACTCATATAAATACCGTCCAAACCTGAAAGCATATTACTTGCCGCACCGAAAGCTGCCAACTGGTCAGCCATCTGTGGATACATGGCGGAAAGAGAACCTACCGCAGCCGTCATCATGCTTGCTGACCCCACGCCTGCCGCCATGGCGAGCGCCAGAGGGTGGAAAGGCAGGTAAGAAGCTGCCACGCTGGCCATAAGGCCAAAGAAAATGGTACCGATGACAGTCCCGCAGATGTAGACGCCCATGACGCCCCGTCCTTCTGCCGCGTCAAGGCCATATCTTTCGCCGATGAGAGCGACATTCGGTTCACGGGCCACAGAATGCGCCGCGCCTATGGCTTCCCGCTTAAGACCGATCAGGACGGCCAACGGGATACCGATAAGGACAGTTCCCAGATTACCGAACTCCTGCAGAATCAAGGCGGGAGACGCGGCAAGGATTTTCGGCAGTGTCGGTCCGACAAGCGTGCCGTAGCGCGCCATGAGAAGCACAAGAGTGACGCCCAAAAGTCCGCTGGCAGCATGAATTTCCTTTTCTCCTGAAATCTTCGTGAACTTTGGCGCCGTCAAAACCCCCATAATCAGAGCGTACATCATGGGCAGAAGCACGATTTTCCCTATTCCTACGTTGATGACGATGTTTCCGATCAGTTCGGCGATGACGATAATCACCAGAACGATCAGGTGCAGCTTAATGCTTTTCATAGCAGTCCCCTTTCCTTTTCTTACATACTCTTCTTAATTAACTCTGGAAATAGCTTTCCAGTTTCGCCAGGTACTCTTCCTTGGTAAGAATGGGTTTTTCTTTTTCCAATATTTCTTTTGCCATCGCCGCTTCGTCATAGAGCAGATCAATGATATTCATGGCAAAAACCTTTCCCGGAAGGATAGCCGCCGCATCGAAATCGGTGACGCAAAAATCCTTTGTATGAAGTCCGCCGTCCACGCCGCCGATAAACGGGTGGATACTCGGCATGAGATGAGAAATATCACCCATGTCAGTAGATGCCGTAAAATGTCCCGCATCTTCAATTTTCGTTTCCGGAAAGTATTCTTTGATATTTTCCACAAACAGATCATTCAATCGGGGACTGCATGCCAAAGGAAACATCCCGGGCAGCGTTTCAATAACAGTCTTTGCTCCGACAGCCGCGCCGCCCGCTTTGAGCGCCTCGTCAACACGGCGGTGCTGGCAATCGATGGCCTCCATGGTTTTCGCACGGACGTAGAGTTCCATGCGCACATCGGAGGGAACATTATTAACCAGGTCGCCCCCCTTGGTAATGATGGGATGGACACGGACCATATCGTCTTCTTTGAACGTTTCACGAAGGGCATTGATCCCCATAATCCCCAGACATGCCGCATTCAGCGCATTGATGCCTTCATGAGGAGCATTGGCCGCATGAGCGGTTTTTCCTACATACTGCACTGTTTTTCCTACAAAACCGTTGCTTGATTTCCCGATGTACACCGCCTTTTCAGGAGCGTTTCCCTGGGAATGCATCATCATCGCCATGTCGATATCGTCAAAATGTCCTTCGTAGACAAGTTCACTCTTGCCGCCGAGAAAATGGATTTTCCCCTCTTTCACCAGACGCTTGCGGTAATCAATTTCCACATACTCTTCCGCCGGTACGGCAAAAAACACGGCACTCCCCGACAGCTCTTCCATAACGCCCGACTTGACAATCCCCGTACATGCCGCCAGCATGGACGCCATCTGGAGGAAATGTCCGCACGTATGGGCCGCTCCCGTGAGAGGATCCGCTTTGGGACTGTCCGGGGTTCCCACCGCGTCCAGTTCCGCAAGAACGGCTACGACAGGGCCTTTCTTCCCGCCATCGACGCGGGCCTTCACACCGGTAAGAGCAAGTCCCGTCTGCGGCATAAGTCCTAATTCTTTCATATAACTTTCCACTTTTGACGCCGTTTTCGTTTCTTTGTACCCCAGTTCCGGTTCGCTTTCAATCTGAAGAACGGTTTCATGAATCGTTTCCGCCGCTTCGTCAATCGCCTGACAGACAGCCTTCTTCATTTCATCTTTTGTCATAAACCAGCCCCCTTTTTTATAATTTAAACTCATTTTAGCATACGCAAATCAGCTGTTACAACAGGAAATATATGCTTCCATTACCATGGCAAAATAAAAGCGCCGATTGCCGGTCAGCGCCTGTATTTCATTCGGCAGCTCCTGCCGCTGCTTTTTCCTCTTCCCCTTTGGGAAACACAAGATTCAGAAGAACCGCCACGATGAAAACCACCGCTACACAGTTCTCTGCGAATACGCTCCGCAGCAGTTCGGGAAATATGCGGAAAATCTGCGGTGTCTGCGTGAATCCCAGTCCGATGGAAAGAGACAGGGCGGCAATACTCATATTTCTCTGTGAATATCCGCAGCGGCTGATCATCTGCACACCGGACACCACGATGGAGCCGAACATCATAAGCGTACAGCCGCCGAGGACGGCCTCAGGCAGTGACGCCAAAATGACCCCCAGCGCGGGAATAAGTCCTGCCAGAACCATGATAACGGCGCCGCTGGCGATGGCTTTCCTGTTCACCACATGTGTCATGGCGATAAGCCCCACATTCTGGCTGAAAGATGTAATCGGCAAACACCCGAAGAGAGAAGACACGGCAGAAACAAACCCGTCCACGGCAATGGATCCGGATATTTCCCTGTCTTTCGCCTCCCGATTGAACCCCATAGCGGCAAGCGCCGAGGTGTCGCCCAGCGTTTCTGTGGCAGACACCAGGAAAATAAGGAATACGGAGAAAATGGCGTCATAATGAAATTCCAGAGAATAAGGCATGAAAACCGGCAGAGACACAAAGGATACTTCCGTCAGGCGGCTCAAATCAACCATACCGTAGAAGTATGCCGTAACGTACCCCACAAAAAGCCCGAAAAGAACAGATAACTGCTTATAGAAAGATTTTGCGCGGATATTGAAAATAAGGCAGGAAACCAGGGTAACCGTTCCGACAATGAGGAACCGGGCATCACCGAACTCAGGATGGCCGAAACCGCCGCCGAAAGAATTCGCTCCGATGGGAAGCAGTGAAAACCCGATAGCTGTCACGACAGTCGCCGAAACGATGGGCGGTACCAGTTTCCGCCACCATGCCGCGCCGAGACCGAGGATCCCCTCCAGAACACCGCCTATAAGGACAGCGCCGAGAATAGCCCCGTAGCCGTATTTCAATCCGATTACACAAAAAACAGAAACAAAGGTAAAGCTGATCCCCATGATGACGGGAAGTCCGCTGCCCAAACGGAAGACGGGATACATCTGGAGCAGGGAGCCGATGCCTGCAATGATCATGGCCGCCTGCACAACAGCGCCCGCTTCTGAGGCAGGCACCTTTACCACGCCCGTTACAATAAGGATCGGCGCGATATTTGCCACAAACATGGCAAGAACGTGCTGGAGACCGAAAGGCACTGCTTTGCGGACAGATATTTTCCCATCCGCTTCATAAATCGGATCTGTATTCATTCCGGCCTCCTCAGCGAAACGTAATGACGCCTGTTTCGGCATCCATTTTTTCAATAACTGCCAGAGAGCGGACATCATATCCCGCTTCACGGAGCGCGTCGCCGCCGCCCTGGAAGCCTTTTTCGATGCAGATGCCGATGCCTTCCACGATACCATCCGCCTGTTTTACCAGATCAAGAAGCCCGCTCACGGCGCAGCCGTTGGCAAGAAAATCGTCCATGATGAGGATATGTTCGCCGGGTTTCAGATATTTCTTTGATACCACCACATGGTTTTTCCGATTATGAGTATATGACATAACCTCCGTAGCAAACATTTCCTTATCCATATTGCTTCCCGCAGATTTCTTCGCAAAAACAACAGGCACCCCGAAATACACCGCCGTGAGGCAGGCAATGCCGATCCCCGACGCTTCGATCGTCAGAATCTTGTCCACTTTCCGATCCCCGAAAAGCTTTTTAAATTCCTTCCCCAGTTCACTGATAAAAGGCACATCGATTTGATGATTCAGAAAACTGTCCACCTTGAGCACATTCCCCGGACGGATCACTCCGTCGCTCAAAATTTTCTCCTGCAGTAAATTCAGCTCTTCCACCCTGATACTCCCTCCAAAGACAATACACACCTTATAATTTATTTATTATAACACAGCTTATAGACGACAGCTGACAGCTCACAGCTGATAGCTTTTATCTTCTTACGACTTTCCTCACCACGAATACAGATCCTTCACGTTCGCTTCGGATGACGACTGACGTTTCCCTCATTATAACGCCTTACCGTCTCCGTCATTATGATGCTTTCCGTTCTCCATTGTTAGTGACGTGCTTTCCCAAAATCGTCATTCAGAACGGGGGTAAGAATGCTTTGTGAGAAAGCAGGGAAACGGGACAGTGAAATGGAGTGAAGAATCTATTATGCTGATGACGCCTTACCGATTCCCTCATTACGGTAGCAGATCCTTCACATTCGTCCAGGATGACGATTAACGTTTCCCTCCTCACTACAATAGCAAATCCTTTGCTGTTATTTCGTATTACACCTAACGGAAATCATATGCTTCGGCTTTTAACTCACAGCTAACGGTTAACAGCTAACAGCTGATAGCTGACAGCTCACAGCTGATAACTTTTATCTTCTTACTGCTTTCCTCACCACGGCAACAGATCCTTCGCTATCGCTCAGGATGACGACTGACGTTTCCCTCATTATGACGCCATTTCCTCCAATCGTCATTCTGAACGGGGGTAAGAATGCTGTGTGAGAAAGCAGGGAAACGGGACAGTGACACAGAGTGAAGAATCTATTACCCGGATGACATCTTACGGCTTTCCTCACCACGGTAGCAGACTCTTCACATTCGCTTAGGATAACGCCTTAACGTTTCCCTCACTACAACAGCAAATCCTTTGCTGTTGTTTCGTATGACACCTAACGGAAATCATATGCTTCGGCTTTTAACTCACAGCTAACAGCTTATAGCTGACAGCTCACAGCTAATAACTTTTATCTTCTTACCGTCTTCCTCACCACGGCAGCAAACTCCTTACAATCGCTCCAGGTAACGAGGGACGGACAACGCTTATCCTCCAGTTTCCGGATTACATCCTATCCCCCGCCCACATAAAAATACGGTACCCATCATACCTGACGGATACCGTACTTTCTGTTTCTTATACTATTTCCTTGTCTTTGCTTTCCGGGTTACGCTTCCGGTGAAATATGGGAACCGTACACATCACGGTAGTCACCCTTTTCTTTATTACTTTCATTATTGACACGGACGCGTTCCACCTTATGCCGGTCATTATCCTTGCCGGAAATACGGTCGACACGGGTGCGGTCCAGATCCTTTATCCGATTGATTTCAGGATCGAATTCACCGATGGCTTTTGCCATATCGCTGTCAATAGGTGCGCCGTTCTGCAGTGCGCGGTAAATAATGGCCGCAAATTCATAGCGGGTCATGGTACGGTCACCTTTGAACTCACCGTCCGGATAGCCTTCCAAAAGACCTCTGTCCGCCAGTGATTTTACATAAGAGTATGCCCAGTGGTCTTTCGGCACATCGGGGAAATTAACATCCTTCATTACCGATGCCCCCGACTGCATGGCTCCGCGCATAGCTTTGATCTCAGCACTCTGCGCCTTGACAATCGCTTTCAGGTCTTCTACTTCCTTGGCCAAAGCTACCCGTGAGGTAGACACATGGTTGCCCTGTCCCAGCTTCACGCTGACTCCGGCATTCACCATGTTTTCTCCTCCGCCGAAGGAGCCTCCTACGCTGAACATGGTATCTTCATTCGGACGATAGAATGCGCCTACCGACACGGCATGGGCGTCTTTATAGTTGCCATAGCCGGCTGCCACATCCCACTTGTCATCCGGGTCGAAGTCCAGCGGGTGGAGGGCTGCCAGTGCTGCCGCTCCCGCTCCGACACGGTTCACACGGGTTCCCAGTTCATTGACGGCTCCTCCTATGTTGTTGATTGTCTGGTTTGTTTTCCACAGCTGCCCTCCGTTGACGGCGTCAGTGCTGTTTGCGCTGATGTCTCCGGCTGCTACGTTGGTGATTTTCTTGTTCCCTGCGTTGATACCGCTGTTGTCGATTTTCACGTCTCCCACGGTCAGGGTGTTAGTTTTCACGCTTTCCAAGCCTTTGAGATCTTTAGCCATGCGGACTTTCAGGTTGTTGTTGCCATCGGATACGACGCCGAGGTTGTCTTCCGTGGTCAGTTTGTTGGTATCTGTAATGCCTCCGATGACGTTGACCTGTTCGTTCAGTTTCTTCTTAATGACGTTTCCTGTATCGCCGCCGTATTTCATGCCGTCATTTAGGGTAGCCACTTCTTCTTTGCTTCCGTCCGGTTTCTCGTATACGATACGGGTCGTAGTCGTTCCCGGCGCGCCGTCTACTCCGGGTTTGCCGTCACGGGTAATGGAGATGTTTGTTGTTACGCCGTCTTTTCCGTTGATGCCGATTTTTCCGTCTTTGCCGTTTTCACCTGTGGCAACGATTGTTTCGGTTTTCAGGTTCTTGTCCATTTTGACGGTGAGGTTTCCGTTCGCGTCGGCAAAGGTTCTGATGTTTTCACCAGAGTATTCGGAGGCGGCTTTTGTCCCTTCTCCCTTGATGGTGACTTTTTCTCCCAGGTTACGGTGGAATTCTCCGTCATTGCCGGCAAAGTCCATGCCTTTATTTGTCAGTTCCGTGGATGTGTTGGTAATCTTTTGGTCTACGGCTTTGAGCTGGTCTTCTGTGGCGGCCTGCCCGCTGGTGATGTTGTTCGGATCCCAGGTTTTATTGGTCAGTCCGTTGACGGTTCCGTCTTTCCCGTTGATTTTCACTTTTCCGGCATCGATGTTTCCTGTCGTGCCGTCAATGGTGACTTTGTCTCCGGCTTTGATGATGCCTGTTGTTCCGTCGATGGATACCTGTTTGGACGGATCGGTTCCCAGTGTGACTTTGTCGCCGAGTCCGATAGTATATTCCGTGCCGCCGGACGCATTGGGTCTTTCGGTGATAGTTACATTGCTGTCTTTGGCTTTGACGGTCGTATGTTTAGCAGCTTCTCCGGCAACGGTATTCAGTTGGTTTACATTAACCGCGTCTGTGCCATTGACACCGGCCGCCACGTTGGTGATTTTGTTGCCGCCGTTGTCAAGGCCGTTCTTGGTGAGGGATACAGGATTTCCGGCTGCGCCGTTATTGATTGTAACGCCGTTATTATTCATAACTGTATCGCCGGTTGTCACGCTTTCGAGGCCTTTCAGGGCTTTGGCAAGGCGGACTTTCAGGTTGTTATTGCCGTCGGATACGACGCCAAGGTTGTCTTCTGTGGTCAGTTTGTTTGTGTCTGTAATGCCTCCGATGACGTTGACCTGTTCGTTCAGTTTCTTCTTGATGACGTTTCCTGTATCGCCGCCATATTTCATGCCGTCGTCCAATGTGGCCACATCATGTTTCGTACCGTCTTTTTCTTCAAGAACGAGACGGGTAACATTGGTACCGTCAACAGCCGGCTTGGCATCGCCGCTCTTCATCGTAAGCCCGTTAGCCCCATTGGCACCATTCAGGCCGATGGAACCGTCTTTACCGTTGATAGCGACAGCAGAACCGTCTTTGCCCTTGACTCCGATGGAACCGTCTTTTCCGGCCGCCCCCGTTTTACCGACGGTAAGCTCGTCATTCAGCTTCAAATCATAAGTGGCTTGACCATTATTGTCTGTCTTGGTAATAAGCAGGTTTCCATCAGTACGATTTTCCTGCCCGTCCACTTTAACGATGGTATGTTTCCCTGCTAATTCTTTTACTTCATTCAACTGACCGCCATTGACAGCATCTTTAGAGTTAGGGGCTACGTCTCCATCCGCTACATTGGTGATTTTCGCACCGCCAACGCTCACCGTATTTGTCGTATCACCGAGAGTAATTTTTGCACCCGTTGTAGTACCGCCGGGAGCGGTCTTCTGATTGGAAATCGATGTGATTCCTGTCAGATCGCCGGATACATTCACCGCATAGGTTTTGACCGTACCATTCGCTCCGGCTTCTGTACCGGGGGTAACGGTCGTATTTTTACCATTGACAACTTTTACCGCATCCGCCGCAATATCGTTAATAACAGTCTTGCCCGCATTGGTAATGTTATCCAGGTTAGTATTCGCTTTATCACCCAGCTTGGTATCCATTGTAGGCTTATCGTAGTAATTATTGTTCAGATAGGTATTCACTGTATCACCGGTTACAGTCTTATTATCTCCGGCAGCAATCGTACCTCCACCGATATTATTAATTGCCGTTTTTGTAGCCGCATCCAATCCTACTGTATAAGCGATAACACCATTAGCATCTTCTGTACCGCCTGTCACAGACACTTTACCGCCAGCTTCAGCAGCCAATGTTGTCTTGGTCGCACTGACCACATAATCAACATGACCATCTGCGGCAGTCGTATTTGTAACAGTCGCCTGCTTGTCCCCGGTAACAGTAGCTTTCGCTCCGGCAGCCGCCTTCTTCACATCTCCGATATTGGCTGCATTGGAATCTGTCGTTCCGCCACTGGCCACATTCGTAATAGGCGCATTATTCGCATTGATGCCGTTATTGGTTACATAGATCTTTCCGCCTACGGTCAGGCCGTTGTTGTTAATCACCGTATTGCCCGTTGTGACGCTGTCCACTTTTACATCTTTGGCCAGTTTGATATTCAGCGTGTCTGTCCCGTTGGATACCACGCCGATATTTCCATCCGTCAGCTTAGATGTATCTGTCACACCGCCGATGATATTCGTCTGTTCGCCTAATTTTCGGGTAAACTTATTAGCCGCGGCTGCCGCATCTTTCACATCGCCTGCATAGGCCACGCCTTTATCTACTTCTGAGGTTACCGCATAGAGCTGGCTGCCATTGATGGCATCGGTAGAAGTGGCGGAAATACGGCCGGCCGCCACATTGGTAATTGTCCGTTCTGCGCCTGCCTTACCTACACTTACTGTGGAAGCCGGATTTACTCCTGCGAAATTATGTGCTACACCATTGATTGTTGCGGAGGGTGTCGCTACAGCCGCTGCTGTTTCTGACCCATTGCCGATAGCCACGGCATTTTCATTGGCCACTTTTGTATTATTGCCAAGAGCAACGCCATTCTTCCCTGTCACGGATGCACTGCTCCCCAGGACCATAGCCCCGTCAGCAGAAGCTGTGGAATTATTCCCTACCACATAGGCATTATCCGTTGTGATCGTATTTTTATAACCGAAAGCACCTGCCGTATTTCCTTTGACCGTACCGGCAGTAACCTTTTTAATTTTATCGCCGTTGGCTTCTGTCGTTTCCGTAATGGTGGCGGAACCAATCGTATTGCCGCCACCGATAGCATAGGAATTATTCCCATAGACTTTGTTATCCGTACCGACAGCCGAAGAAGCTGCACCGGACGTGGTGCCGTCCGTCATATCAAAGCCGACCGTATTCGTATCGCCCAGAGATGTGGACTTATCTCCATAAGCACCCGCCTGGCTGCCGATGGCAAGAGAATTCTTTCCCCAGCTCCGTGCTATGACACCGATGCTGGTGCTTGCAGCCCCTTTTGACATCGAATTGACGCCGATCGCCGTGGAACCGATACCGAAGGACTGGGTCATCGCGCCCATGGCTATGCTGGCTGCACCAATAGACGCGGTGTTCGACCGATACTCGCTGGTACTGAGGGCGGCATTCCCCAGTGTCGTCCCGGGATATAACGCTGCCGTTTCCCGCTCAAATTTATTCTGCGCCCCGGCAGCCCAAAAACCGGGAACTGCCGCTTGCAGATCGGATTTTACCAGGTCAACATCATTGCCCCCAATGGCAATGGAGGAATGTCCAATAGATTTCACATCTCCACCGATAGCCATGGCCTGCGTACCGTAAACTTTTGCCATACTGCCGATGGCTATCGACTGTGAATAGCTAGGGGTCGCTGCCGGGTCGGTAGTTCCCTTTCTGATGATGTTTGCTTCCGCCCCGGAACCAAGAACCACATCGCCCCGGGAGCCGTAAGAATGAGCTTCCGATCCCATGACAACGGCGCCGGAGCCATCCTCACCATGGTACTTGGATACCGTACTCGTCGCCTGGCGGCCGATGACGATATCCCCGTTTTCCGTCGCTGTTGCATTATTCCCAATGGCGATGGTGCTCGCAGTAAACTGATCACTGGCCCGCTTCTGACCTAAAGCCTGGGCCCCCCGTCCTATGGCAACACTGTTTTCAGCAGTCGCTCCTGACTTTGCCTGCAACCCTGCCACAAAAGAATTCACCCCATCAGCCTCTGTCAAGGTTCCGACAGCGGTAGCATGGCCTGCCGTCGCCTTAGCACTGTCACCTACCGCCACGCTGTCACCGCCGGTAGCGGAAGCACCCGGACCATACTGTGTGTTCGCTTCCGCCACCCCCGGCATCAGGCATCCTGTAAGAGCAAGGGCGCACAGAAACGCACGGAAAGGCAGGCTCTCCTTTTTAGAAGCCACCCCCCCCATTTTTTCCGCAGCTACCGGCTATTTCCGAGACCACCACATAGCAGCGCCTTACCCGGCTCCAAATAACTTTATAAATCTGATTCATAATTTTCCTCCCTTATACATTTACCTTTAAAATTATTAATAAATCAAAGAATAATCACTTTTATCAAAACAACCGGCTTCTATTTTATGCGCAATGAATTATTTACCGGCTGCGATATGCGAACCGTATATGTCGCGGTAATCACCCTTTTCTTTATTGCCTTCATTGTTGACACGGACGCGTTCTACTTTATTCCTGTCATTATCTTCGCCGGAAATGCGGTCTACGCGGAAACGATAAGCTTCTCTTACCTTTTCCATCTCAGGACCAAATTCTTCCATCGCCTTGCCCATATTTCCATCGACAGGCGCCCCATTCTGCAGTGCGCGGTAAATAATGGCCGCAAATTCATAGCGGGTCATGGTACGATCACCTTTGAACTCACCGTCCGGATAGCCTTCCAAAAGACCTCTGTCCGCCAGTGATTTTACATAAGAGTATGCCCAGTGATCTTTCGACACATCGGGGAACGCCACATTCCTTACAGGCTGTCCCGCCATCTGCCCAATGATCTGCCGGAACTGTTCATTTTGCGCTTCCAGACGGGTAACCGCATCTTTCAGGTCGACGATTTCTTTTGCCATAGCTACTTTGGATGTGGATACATGGTTGCCCTGTCCCAGCTTCACGCTGACTCCGGCATTCACCATATTTTCTCCACCACCGAAGGAGCCTCCTACGCTGAACATGGTATCTTCATTAGGACGGTAGAATGCGCCTACCGATACGGCATGGGCGTCTTTGTAGTTGCCATAGCCGGCTGCCACATCCCACTTGTCATCCGGGTCGAAGTCCAGCGGGTGGAGGGCTGCCAGTGCTGCCGCTCCCGCTCCTGCACGGTTCACACGGGTTCCCAATTCGCCTACTTTATTGGTTACATTTTTTATATCCTGCGTGGAAGCGATGCCGGAAACGGAATAAGTGCTGCCGTCATTACGGGTGAAGTTCAAGGTATTCCCGTCAAGTGCTGCGGATGATGTATAACGATCCTTCAGGCCGGTGATGGTCGCTGTCGTTCCGTCATTATTTATCAAGGTAGCACTGCCTGTACCATTCGCAGCATAGGTAGCCGTGCCGCCGGTTACTACCGTGTCTTTGGCATTGACGGTATATGTCGTCGTATTCCCGGTTTTCTTGGATGTTACGGTTACATTGTCTCCCGCTTCTACCTTTGTCTTTTCAATTCCCAGACTGCTTGTATCGACGGACAGGTTATATCCGACTTTCTTGCCGTTTTCCACTTTATCCGTAATCTTTACTGTCCCGTCCGTAGATTCCATCTTGGGTCCGCTGACAGTGTATTCTTTCCCGCCGTCGGCATTGGTGCCTTCCGTTACGGTTGCGTAATCTCCCGCTTTCACGGTGGTATGTTTCTTTTCCGCCGCTTCTGCCTTGGCTTCCACTTTCTTCAGCTGTGCCACATTGACAGCATCGGTATCTGCCGCACCGGCCGCTACACCGGTGATCTGGCGGGTGATACCTTTGGACGCATCGCCTACAGAAACGGCGTTTGCTGTCGATTTCCATACGCCTGTCGTATCGTTGGAATGATCGGCACCGGAAATATCATAACCGATTTTACCTTTTTCCGTGGACGCCACAGAACCGCTTCCCAGCGCTACCGCATCGGATACAGACGCTTTCGCACCCTCACCCATAGCTATGGAATTTTCTGCAGCGGTTTCTACAATGCCGCCGGAAACAGCAAAACTGTTCCGTGCATTTGCCTTGCTATTATATCCCATGGCGGTAGAATAGTCACCTTTCGCCTCTGACAATCCGCCGCTCGCCAAAGACCAGTTGCCTGCCGCTGTCGTACTGCCACCCATGGCTGTAGAACCGACACCGGTAGCCTGTGTCTTACTCCCCATCGCCGTGGAAGCGATTCCGGAAGCAGTGGTATCTGTTCCCAGGGCGGTAGATGACTGTCCTTCCGCTTTTGTATCACTTCCCAAGGCTACCGACCAAGTCCCGGACGCTTCCGTGTCCTTTCCTAATGCCACGGAGTCCTGCCCGGTCGCCTTCGCCTTATCACCGCCCGCTATAGCATGTGCGCCGCTGGCTACGGATTCAAAGCCGAATGCGGTAGCAGCCCCGCCGGTAGCAATCGTACCGCTGCCCATGGCGGTCTGTGCATGGTTCCCCGCCCCCGGCTGTCCGGAGGGGGCGCCGGCCTGTGTATTGTAACCTAATGCGACCGACTCAAGACTGTAGGCCTTCGCGCCGTGACCGATCGCCACAGTCCCTTGATTTTCAGCCAAAGTACCTGCACCGATAGCAACAGACCCCCATCCCTTCGCCTGCGCATTATTGCCTACGGCAAAAGAGAAGTCGCCCGACGCATTCCCGCCGGTCAGCGCCGTTGCTTTCAGACCGCCTGCCTTGGCAGCCACACCGACTGCCAGCGCACGATCACCGGTGGCACCGTCATTATTATAGTTTTCATCACTGCTGTTGCCCTTCACGGAGAAGAAATGAACTTTCGCAGCATCAGCGGCAGCTTTTACCGCTTTCAACTGTGCCACGTTGACGGCGTCGGTATCTTCTTTCCCTGCCGCCACGTTGGTGATCTGGCGGGTAACTTTCGTATTTCCTGCCGCATCACCGACAGACACAGCGGAAGCCGTCGATTTCCATACGCCTGTCGTATCGGAGTTATGATTTGTGCCGGAAGCGTCATACCCCACGGTGCCCTTATCAACGGAAGCGACAGATCCACTGCCGAGTGCCACGCCGCCTGCCACGGTCACGTTGGCTTCACTGCCGATGGCTACAGCATTCTTCACGCTGGTACTGGTACCGTTTTGAGACGAACCGATGACAACGCTGCCGTCGGCACCTGTCAGTGTTCTCTTATCCCCAAAGACAACAGCGCCATTGGTGTTAGTTACATTATTTTCAGAACCGATGACGGAGACGTTGCTTACCCTGTCTGCCGTATTCTTATAGCCGTCAATCAGATTGTATTTGCTGATATTACCCCTCGTACCTTTTAAAGTATTATTGACACCGACAATCTGGGATGCCTGCGCCCAGTCGGCCGTATTGCCGCCGCCAAGAGCCATTACGGCGCCGCCGGATTCATTGTCTTGGATTGCTTTACGCAATTTCGCCGACATTTCATCAGGTGTATTGGCACCGCTGGCCACGCCGGAAATATTCTTGATAGAATTGGTAATATTATTGCCAGCCCCGAAAATCAAAGAACCGTTGCTGTTTTCCGTCGTATTGGCCAAACCGACAATGCTGTTGGCTATGCCGCTGTATTGGCCATATCCCTTCGTACGGATACTGTTCAGCGACCCGACAACACTGGCCCCGAAGTTCTGCCCCGTATACATTCTGTTAAATCCGCCGGATCCGTTAAAGTCGCCGGACGCAATAGAATAGGCACCCACCATCGTGCCGAAGACAGCCTTGTTATAGCTGTTGCTTCCGATAGTCGTCATATTGACAACTGTGCCTTCACCGTTCGTATTCGCATTGATCGATGTTCCGCCCATTGTACCCGTATAGGTATGTGCGCCGATCTGCACGCTGCCCGTACGGGCATAGGCATTCGTGCCAATAGCAATGCCCGTGGCGACACGGTCTTTATTAATCGGATTGTTATAAGCACCGGATATGGATGCAGGCCAGTTGCTCCGGTCAAGGCCGAGCTCCGCTTCCTGGCGGCCGCCACCGTTTAATACATAGGCCTTCTTGCCGATGGCAATACCGCCAACCAGATCCACGTTGGAAGCAACATTCGCTCCGTCGCCGATGGCGACCGTACTGGTGGAATCGGCCTTGGCACCGCTGCCGACAGCCACGGATCTTATCCCTGTCGCCTGTGCACTGTAGCCACCTGCAAAGGCTCCTTCTTTAGTAGCACGGCTTGCCGCGCCTATGGCGGTAGCGTTCACATCATTAGCCTGTGAGTTGTAGCCGAAAGCAGATCCGCCTTCTCCGGAGACGGAGGAGCGATTGCCCACGACCGTCCCGTTCTTTTTCGTCACATTCGTGCTGTACCCGATAGCCGTGCTTTCTTCGGCATCCTTCTGCACCTTCGCAGCAATACCGGCTGCTGTGGAATTCTTCCCGCCGGCACCGGCCACAGCACTGACCGTACCTTTATTATTTGTCACAGGAGCCACAGCTGTATTTGTCGCATTGACGTGGAAATAAGACACCCCGTCGGCGGTAAACTGCTTAGCCAGCCCCTTTATCTGTGCCACATTCACGGCATCCGTATCTTCGGTACCTGCTGCCACTCTGGTAATCTGACGGGTATTCGCACTATTGCCTACAGATACTGCACCATCAGTTGCTTTCCACGTACTATCATTAATTGTCGATACCGCCCCGGTTGTAAAATCATACCCTGCCCTACCGGACTTGCGCTCTGCGACAGAATTCCGTCCCAAAGCAATCCCGCCTTCCGCATCGACAAAGCTTGATGCGCCTAGCGCCACACCACTTTTAGCTCTTACAGTAGCTTTAAACCCTGCCGCTGTACCATTTTCCGCCTTGACACTTGCTTCACCGCCAATAGCCGTTCCATTCTTACCGTCTTTTGTAACACCGGTGTTTTCGCCGAGAGCTACGCTATTTAAAGCCATAACATTTGCTTCATTGCCGATGGCTACACTATTTGTAGCATCGACCTCTCCATTGTAAACCGCCTTTATTTCTCCCGTTGTCGGATCAATCGTTGTCGCTACATTAAAATCACTTACACCAACACGGGCATTCTGTCCAATTGCTACTGCATCTTTAGACGTAGAGCCGATAGTATTATAAAATCCGGCCGCAAAACTATGCTCTCCTCCTACTTTATTGGTATTCCCCACCGTCACTGCCCAACGGGCGGTATTCAGATTGGCGCCGCCAAAAGCGAAAGAATTCATTGAACCCACTTGGTTACTGTTTCCATAAGCAAAAGAATTAATCTCGGAAACAATATTGTTCATTCCATATGCTTGGGAATACATTTTCCACACGGTATTTTGGAGTCCGAATGCATATGTTCCCATAGCATGCACCTTATTAGAATGCCCCACAGCCGCGCTATCATCACCTTTTGCGGTATTACTTTCTCCTATGGCTAAACCTCCCATACCTTGCGCAATATTTCTTGCGCCTACAGCCAATGAACCACCAGCCATTGCTTTATTCCCATTACCGACAGCCATGGCACTATCGGCGTCCGCTATACTATTATAGCCCACTGCCAACGCGCGTTCACCGGTCGTTTTCGCATTTTTGCCGACAGCAGTAGAATCCACCTTTTGGGAAGATGATCCTGTGCCGATGGCAATACCCGGACCATCACCGGACGGGTTAGTCGCCGGCGCGGCATCAGCCATATAACCGCCCATGAGGACTCCCATCCCCACAGCTGCTGTCAGCGCTGTTTTCACCATTTTTCCCGAAGCGTTCTTCGTGTGGTTTTTCGCCAGTTCCGATGTCACCACATAAGCATTTTTCGCCTTACTCCATACGATCTTGTAAACCCTATTCATATTTTCCTCCCAATTTTTAAAGAAAATAAAAATATAAAAGAGCCGTTATGTTTTACCCTTCGCGTTCCGTCTCCCCTCCCCCTGTCATACAATCGGCTTCAGATTTTAACAGATAAATCCCACAGATTACACCAAACTATTTTTCTGATATTTTTTGATAAACATATTTTTATATAATATGACATTATATATCTAAAATAATTATAAATCAACCAAATTGCAATATCAAATCAGACAGTCCCATGAATCGAAATATCAAATTGGTCACACAAATAATTGTTTGTGTCACTCGATTTTATAGTCAGCCCCTGTACCACTTTACCAGCTTCCTCACCACGGCAGCAGATCCTTCGCTGCCGCTCAGAATGACGCCTTACCGTCCGTCATCACTCAGAACGGGGGCAGAAAAAGAATCTTCATTCTATTCTTTTGCATCATTCCCCCAAGCCAGTATCCTCCGTCCGGCTTCGCCGGCCACCTCCTTATAAACAAGGAGGCTTACCCAATCCCTATCTTCCCTTTAGAATCCCTTTCCTCAACACAGCAGCAAATCCTTTGCTCACGCTTTGAATGACGCCTTACCGTCTTCCTCACCACGGTAATAGATCCTTCGCTGCCGCTCAGGATGACGCCTTAACGTCTTATGCAAGGATCATGGAGTCGGCCGTCAGAAGGAGCTGTGGCGCACGTAGTGCGATTTAGGATACTCGCTTGTCGTAATGATTTAAATCGTAAAAGAATAGTTAGCTTATAGCTTATAGCTTATAGCCAACAGCCAACAGCTGACAGCTTTTATCTTCTTACGGCTTTCCTCACCACGGCAGCAGATCCTTCACGTTCGTTCAGGATGACGCCTTACCGTTCCTCGTCATTATGATGCCTTACCGTATCCCGTCATTCAGAGCGGGGGCAAGAATGCTTTGTGAGAAAAACGGGAAACAGGATAGT
>ERZ780149.235-NODE-235-length-73919-cov-14.028309_pt1 | contig 73919 bp, 84 predicted proteins | sample MGYA00511367_ERZ780149 | MGnify/ENA primary metagenome ERZ780149 (study PRJEB29588, sample SAMEA2153852) | human gut metagenome | biome: human gut; feature: human-associated habitat; material: faeces | place: Denmark | collected 2008/2010 ... | reverse complement strand
CCTAATACTGCAAATAATACATTTTTATTTTTCATACCCATTCCTCCAATCATTTCAACAAATTACTATTTTTCTAACTAATTACTAACTTGTAATTTGTTATTTATTCTTTTTAATTAGTTTGAATATATTTATAAATATTAAAACTAATAATATTATAAATAAAGCCAGTATTAACCAAGGTTCCAGCATTCCATCAATAGTAGCAGTTTGTATCATAAATTCCCAGTCTGTTCCTCCAAATACGAAATCTTCTTTTTTCAAGCACCATAATGAAATTGAAATAGGAACAATAATAGTCAATATCAACTGAATAATTCCCATCTTCTTATCTCGTTTTATTAGAGTAAGAATACCAGATATAATACCTAGTCCTGTTATCAATCCAATTACCCAATCCATAATATTTACCTCACTTTCAAATTACTATTTAATGTTTTTTAGTACCATCAAATAATTATTTGTTTCAACTTTTCTTTTCTGCCCTTTATACTGAAATTCAGCATTAGTAAAAAAAACATCATAATTTTTATTTTCAAAATAATCTCTACTAATACGCAAAACCACATCAATTTCCTTTTCATTTAAGCCATATTTTACTCTTAACTCATAATAAGGATATTCAATAAAATCTTTGTCAATACTTTCTTTTTCTTTTTTATCTATATAATAAAATGTAAATGCTTTTAATTCTTTATCATTCAATGTTTTCACTTCCGTTCTAAATTATAAATAGTCAAATTTCTCTTTTTCTCTTAAATACTCTAAGAATCCATTGCACCCCTCAACTATATCATTAAATGTAATTTCAAAGTTTCCTGTATACCACGGATCAGCAATATCTCTAGGATTATCTGAAAAATCTAATAATTTATATATTTTTTTATCAGAATCCTCCCCAACTATTCTTTGTATATTTATAATATTTGAATTATCCATTCCAATAATATAATCATATTTATTATAATCCTCTAATTTCAATTTAACTGCTTTTCTTTTTTTAAATGGTACTCCTTTTTGAATTAGCTTATCTCTAGTACCATAGTGAATGTCATTTCCTATTTCCTCGCTAGATGTTGCAGAAGATTTGATATAAAAATATTTTTCTATTCCTTGCTTCTTTACAATATCTTTAAAGACAAATTCAGCCATTGGCGAACGACATATATTGCCTAAGCATACAAACATTACTTTTATCATATCTTTCTCGTTCTCCTTTCATATATGTTCCTGCTAATATAATTTTATCCATTTGACTTATGTGTGATATTCCCAAAAAGTTTACCAAAATCCCTTTTACTTTTATGCACACTCTTTTTGTTATAATTATTTAATTCACTATTATTTTTTGCATTATTTTGTTGTATCTCAAAATCTCTATTTCTTAATTCATTATAGAAACCAAATGCAATAGAAAAAGCAATTACTCTAAAATCTTTATTTTTTATACCTTCAATTGTATTTAATTGAAAGTACTTTATAAGTTCATTTTTTAAATCAACTATAATTATTTTTTCTGTTTTATTAGATAATATTTTAGTGCAATTTATTGTTTTTTCATTAAATACCACAATTAACAAATCTACTTTTTCTATTTCTTTTAGCTCTTTTGTTTCTTTTATGGTTTGTATATTATTATTAAAATATTTAGATTCTTTTTCAAAAGCACACTTAAAATCATTTAATATTTTGTCCTCTTTACTATAAATTACAACATTAACATTTACTTTAAGCATTATTTTTCTCCTATATAAATTCATTAGTTTTTTTAAGCAAATTTTATTACATTTTTGTTTATCATTTCTATATCTTCTCTTATTTCGTTAAAAGTATTTATATTATCTTTGAATATATCAGATACAGAACCAATTGTACTAAAAGGTTGTTCTTTGAGTTTTTCCAAACTTATAATTCCATTTACTATTAAATATTCCTTTAATTGTTTAATAAATTGAATTTGCTTACTATTTAGTCTGTTATCATTTATGTATTTTGAGAATATTTTATTTGCTGTTTCTCTATCTAATCCTACTAATTTTCTAACAACTTGTACCACATTTGAATCTCCAAATGTATCAACAAATTCTTTATTATTTCCTAATTCTTCAAACATAATTCTTTCTAAATCTTCTTTTTCTGCTTCTGTTAATACTTGATTATGTTTTATTTTATAAATGACCAAATTATCCATATTGCCTTCAAGAAATTTTTTAACTTTTTTTCTATAATCCTCAAAATTATCTATATTTATATTTTTTTGTTCTTCGTCAACTATTACAGTATCTTCTATATCAACCGTCCATATTTTTCTAGGTGGATTTTCTATAAATTTTATTAAGTTTCTTAATTCTAACCTAACATTTTCAATATCAAAAAAAGTAGCTCTATCCCAATATTCATTTTTTGATGACATTTGAATAAGATCAGTTTTCTCTTTTATTTGTGAAATTGTTCCTATCTTTTTTAACTCTTCAATTAAAGAAACAATACTATTTACTTGTGTAGTATAAGATTTATTTTTAATCTTTCTAACTTGTAAAGAATAAACTAGATTATCAAATCTTTTTACAGATTCATCTGTTTCAGTAACAATAAATATTGGTGTTAAATTTTCTTTGATTTCAATTTTATCAATACTTGATATACTATTCCAATTTTCTATTTTGCTATATTTGTCAATATATTTCTTTTTAGATTTAACAATAAAGCTTTCTTCATTTAGTTCGTTTATTGCATTTAAAAATTCTTGTATCAATTCTTTTCTATATTCAACAAATTGTTTTATTCCTTGATAGTCTAAATTTTGTAATTCTACTATTAAATCCAATTTTGCATTAAATATTTTCTCTGTTAAACCTTCGCTTGTATTTGCTTCAATGCCTTTTGCATTTTCTTCAAAAAATTCAAAGTTATTACAGCAATCAAATATGTAAAATTCTTTTTTATGAATACCTTCTCCAAATAAGTTATTACATAAACGTGTTCCTCTTCCTATCATTTGCCAAAATTTCACTTTTGATTTTACTGGTTTAAAAAATACTAAATTTAATATCTCTGGTACATCTATTCCTGTGTCTAACATATCTACAGAGATTGATATTTGTGGTAATTTTTTAGGTTCTTCAAATGCTTCAATTAGTGTTTCTGCATAATTTACTTTATTATCTATTACTCTTGCAAATTCTCCTTTATAATGTGGATATAGAGAATTAAAAACTTTTTCTATTTCTTCAGCGTGATTATGATTTTTTGCAAATATAATTGTCTTTCCTAATTTGTCGCCACCTTCAACTTTTAATCCTTTTTCCATCAATGTTTCTAATATTTTCTTTATAGTATCTCTATTAAATAACCAAGTCATTAATGCTGATGAATCAATTTCTTCTGGAACTGCTTCATCTTCTTCAAATAAATTTTCATATTCTTCTTTTTCATCTTCTTTTAATTGACTATATTTAATACCTCTTTCTAAAAATTCAGTAGACGTTTTAATATTATGATAGTCAACTAAATATCCATCATCTATTGCTTCTTGATATTCATAAGCGAAAGTAGGAACATTATTTTCAAGTTCAAAGAAACTATATGTGTTTCTATCTACATCACTTCTTGGTGTTGCTGTTAAACCTACTAATAATCCATCAAAATATTCAAATATAGATTGATATTTTTTATATATACTTCTATGTGCTTCATCTATAATAATTAAATCAAAATGTCCTGGTGTAAATAATCTTTTTCCATCTTTATTCCTCATATTATCTATTGCGTTAATCATTGTTTGATATGTAGAGAATACAATTCTTGAATCTTCTGGATTATCTTTTGAATCTAATAAATTACAGCAAGACATATCTGGAAGTAGTTTTACAAAATTCTTCTTTGCTTGTTTTATTAACTCTGTTCTATCTGCTAAAAATAAAACATTTTGAACCCAACCTTTTCCAGTCAAAACATCTACTAATGATATTGCTGTTCTTGTTTTTCCTGTTCCAGTAGCCATAACAAGTAGAGCTTTTCTGTGTTTATTTTCAAATGCTTCACACACTCTTTTAATTGCTTCTAATTGATATGGTCTATTAGTGATATTACTGTCTATATAAATATGTTCCAAACTTTGTTTAGATTTTCTTCTATTTATCAATCTTTGTAATTCATCTTGTGTATGAAATCCTTCCACTTTTCTTTCTGGATAATCTAAATTATCCCAAAAATAGATTTCTATTCCATTTGTATAATAAATTACTGGTCTTTGACCATATTTTTCTTCTAAACAATCTGCATAAAGACTTGCTTGTTGTTTTCCTTCGTGTGCATTTTTACTACTTCTTTTTGCTTCAACTACTGCTAATGGTAATCCGTTCTTTCCAAATAATACATAGTCTACATATCCGATTCCTTCAGTATTTTTCATTCCTTGAACTTCTAGCTCTTCTGTGATATTTTCATTAAAGTCCCAACCTGCTATTTGTAAATCTAAATCTATAAATTGCTTTCTTGTTTGAAATTCTGATAAATCTTTTACTACAAAATTTTTGCTTTTATTTTTATTTTCTCTTTCTTCTGTTAGTTGTTTTCTTAGTTCTTCATTTTCTTTTAAAGTAGTTTCAAGTTTTTTAGTTTGCTCGTCTAATTCTTTCTCTAGTTTTTCTCTTTCATCTTTCTTTATATTGTCATTACTTTCTTGTGGAAGTTTATTTGTGTCAAATTCTATTTCTTTATAATTTGGATCATAATTAAAATAAATCCATTTCATAAAATTAAACAAGCATTTTAATACAAGTATAGCTTCATCTCTTGTTACATTAGTATTTGTATGTACTACAAAATTTCCTTTTTTAATAACAAAATCTATACCTTTTCTAACTTCATCATCTACTATATTTTTAAATGTAATTGTATGTGTTAAAGCTGATAAAGTAGTTTGATATGGCATTAATAATAATTTATCATTTGCATACAACCACTTTACGCCTAATTCTAATGCTTTTCTACTTAACATTATACAAGTTACTGGATTTGTTTCTAATCCTCTTTCTGCTTCAATACTTGCTTTCGCAAAACTTCTAAATAATTTATTAATTTCTAAAAAATCAAAATTTGACATATTTCTTCCCCTAATTAAAATATTTATTCATTACTTCATTTTTTAATACTTCTATCTCTTCTAAATTATGTCTTACAATTTCTTTTTGTTTTTGTATATTTTCCATAAACTTTTCAAATTCGTTTTGCAATTCAATTGGTGGTAGTATTATCTCTAAATCCATTAATCTTTCTTTAGATATATTAGACATTGATTTCGCACTACCATTTGAAATTTGCGTTATATTCTTTCTAAACAATTTATGATTTATTAATTTCCATAAAAAAACCTTATTACATTTTTCAGTTGTATTTAATCTAAATATTAAATCTGGCAACATTAGATTAGGCTTTGTATCATAAATATATGCACTCATTCCAACTAATTCTGGAGTATTTTTTCTAGTAAATAATAAATCCCCTTTCTTAGCTTCTACACTAGGAATATACATTTCTTCGTTAATTAAAGCTTTATTTTCATCTTGATTATAATATCCGTATGTTACAGCACTTAATTTTAAAATTCCTGGATAATCTCCTTTTCTTGCAAAATTTTCGCAAACAAAACTCTTTCCATTATCTATGTTTATTAAACATTCTCTTAATTTTACTTTTATAAAATTTTTCTCATTTATATTTGGATTTCCAAACATATCAATAAATTTATCTTCTATAAGTAATTCAAAATCAATTAATTGTCCCTTTCTTTTTTCAATTAATTCTTGAATTACATCTAATTTTTTTACTATCTCAATTTGTTCGTTTAAATTTATTTCTTCAAATTCTAAATCAGTTAAATTATTTAATTTTATATATTTTATAACTCCCCCTATTGAGTTATTTCTAAGTTGCTCTATTTTACTATTAATCAAATAGTACATATATTTTGTATCTAATACCTTTTTTTCATTACTTTCAATTATATATGTTCTTTGATAAGCATTAAACTTGCCATTATAATATTTTACGTTTAAATCTCCATTTCCTGCAACTAATACACATTCGCAATCATAAGCATAATCATTAATTCTTAGTGTATTATTTGAACAAGTAAAAAAAGGATATTTTCCATTTTCAACTGAAGCATTTGCGTCTAATTTACCAGTTTTTATTTTAGTATAATTTCCTAATTTTAATTTACTCATTATAATATTTCCTCTAATTCACTTAATTTTTGTTGAATAATTTTTTCTTCCTCAATAATTCTATTTAACACAATTCTAGGATCTTCACATTCCTTTATTTCAGTAGAAAGTTCTTTATATCTATTTATTGATAAATCATAATCATTATTTGCTATTTCTTCTTTATTTACAAAGAATGATTTTTCAGTTCTATTTCTTGCTTGTTCTTCATCTGAAAATCTATTATTAAATCTTTTTACAATGTCTGGTATATCATTCTCTTTTACAGGTTGTCTTTTATCATCTAAGCTAAATCCATCTGCAGTCATATCATAAAACCATACTTTATCTGTTCCACCTGCGTTTGTTTTTGTAAATATAAGTATTGCTGTTGAAACACCTGCATAAGGTTTAAAAACACCACTAGGCATTGAAATTACAGCTTCTAATTTATGGTTTTCTATTATTTCTTTTCTTATAGCTTTATGTGCATTTGAACCACCAAATAAAACACCATCTGGAACAATTGAAGCACATCTTCCACCTATTTTTAATATCTTCAAGAATAATGCTAAAAATAGTAATTCTGTCTTTTTAGTTTTATTAGTCATATCTAATAATTTCTTTGATGTAATATCACTATTTATAGAACCTTTAAATGGTGGATTTGCTAATACTAATGTATATTTGCTTTCATCTTCATTATCCTCTGACAATGAATCCTTATATTCAATATTAGGATTTTCTATTCCGTGTTGAATTAAATTCATAGCACTAATTCTTAGCATTGTTCTATCCATATCAAATCCATAAAACATTGTATTATTAAAATGTTGTATACTTTCTTCGTGGTTAAATAAATCTTCTTCATTATTTCTTAAATATTCGCCTGCTTCAACTAAAAAGCCTGCACTTCCACAAGCAGGATCTACTATAACATCTTTGCTTGTAGGTTTCATTAGTTCAACCATCATTCTAATTATATGTCTAGGTGTTCTAAACTGTCCGTTTGTCCCTGCAGTAGATAATTTAGATAATAAATATTCGTATAAATCTCCTTTTGTATCTCTACCATTCATTTCTATTTTATCTAATGAAGTAACAACCATTTGTAAAACTATTGGTGTAGGAATTAAAAATATAGCGTCTTCCATATATTTCGCATAATTTGAATCTTTATCCTTTCCTAAGCTTTTTATAAATGGAAAAACTTTTTCATTCATTACTTTAAACATTCTTGAAGCTTCATAATCTTTGAAAATACTCCATCTGCAATCTTGATGTTCTTCATCAAATATTCTTTTAGATTTTATGCCTAAAAGAACATCATCTCTTTCACTTTTTAATTCAGCTTCATCTAATCCTTTTATAAATAGTAAATATGTAATTTGTTCTATACAAGTTAAAGGATTTGCTACTCCTCCTGAATGAAGAGTTAGCCATATTTTATCTATTATTGATTTTACATTATTATCCATTTCCGACCTCCTATAATAATACGGTTTTATTGTATCATAAAAGTAATTTTTTAACAACGTATCTACAAAATTTGACAAAAAAATAACAGGATTTTTTCCTGCTATGTAACTTCTTCCTATTTTATCCATACTATTTTATTTCATTTATTAAATTATTATATATATTTTTTGTAGTATCTAATATTAGATCAGCCCTAATAAAGCAAGGTTTATCATTATAATTGTTTCCTTTTCCATCATTTGCATATCTTAATTTACAACCATCATCATCTATTGTATTTAGTACATTTATTAACATATCAAAATCAGCATTATTAATTTCAACTTCATTTTTTAATTCGTTCCATAATTCTTGAAGTTTATGTATTTTTTTAACATTTCCTTGTTTACTATTTAATACTGCTTTTATTAATAATTCTAATGTGTGCCTACACAAATATAAAAATGGCATACACATTTGATTCATTCTAAATACTTTCATCTTTTCACACGGATTGCTTTCTTTACGAAAACACATATATAGACATTCAGCAGAATGTAAATAAGCGTCAATTATTTCTTTTTCTGAAGTTTTGCTCCTTAATTCTTCTTTAAAAAATGGAGATATGGAAATAAAATCCCATTTATAAACTTCTTCTGTTAATCCATTAAAATTTTCCCTAATAAATTTATTTTCCATTGTTCCACCTCTATAAAATTTCAAGTTATTAAGATAAAGAAATGACTGTAATAAATTGATTAAAATTATTACAATTAGCCTTTTTCATTTTGTCATTTATAATCTCTATTTCTTCATCATTAAAACAAACCTGTTTTCTTTTGGTTTTTCCTTGATTTGAATAATTATTTAGTTGTTCTTGTTTTATTTCTTTGTCATAGATACATTTTCTTATATATTCACTGAAGTTACTTAATCCACAGTCAAAAATCTTTTTTTCAATTAGTGAAAACTCTTCTGGGCTAAATTTTAATTGTCTTCTATTTTGCCTTTTCCTACTTTCTTCTCTAATTTGATTTTCTCTATAATCGTAGGGTCTATATCTATATTGGTATGGTCTTGAATCCATATTTTCATCTCCCTATATTATTTTTTATATTTTAGCACAAAAAGATTTTTTAAACAACAAAAGAACAGATTTTAATTTTCTGTTCTTTTTATAATTATATTTTAATATAAGTTATTTGCTTCTTCTTGTGTAATAATATTTTGACTTAATGAATAGTCAATCTCTTTTTTTCTTTCTTCACTATCTTCAATATTTTTTAGATGATTTATTAAGTCTTTATGTCCATCTACAACTGTTCCATCTGTACTGAATAAAAAATCTCCAACTTTTTTATTTGTTACATTAACGCCTATAATAATTGCTATAATAATTATTGCTAATATTGCTATAATTAAGAATTTTTTATTTTTCATATTTACCACCTACCTTTTTTATTTTTTGTAATTTTTCGTTTAGTATTTTTATTACAATTGTATTATAAATCAAATATGATACCAAAATTAAAAAATAGATAATCGTATAAATAACTAAATTATTTTTTAATAAATCAATATATGGATCTATTAAGTTTAATGTCAACCCTAATGCTTTATAAATTAATAATTGTGTTAAAAAGATAAATATATTAAAAATTAAATATCCTAATAAATAATATATAAGAAATGTCATTATATTCTTTAAATATTTCATATTTCTAAATCCCCCTTTCATCAAGAAAATTTATTACTTCTTTTATCTTTCGTCTTGAAACTATTTCTTTTGTATCATCATCTAGTTTTACAGCAATTCTTCCTTTTTCTCCCATATCAAAGCTAGTAACGTGATTTATATTTATAATACAACTTTTTGAAATTCTAATCAGATTCTCACTACAATTTTCAATTTCATATAATCTATTTTTTATTTTATATTCTCCATTTTTAGTTCTACAATAATTGTATTTTTTATCACTATAAAATACAATTATATCTTCAAAATCAATTTGTAATTTTTGATTATCTTGACTGACTATAATTTTTCTCTCATTATATTTTTGAATATATGTTATAAAATCTTCTATATTTATTTCTTCTGATTCTTCTATCAATATATTGATTTCATTCTTATTTGCATTTATCTTCATTTATTCCTCCATTACCTATATTATAGACTATTTTTAAATCATTTTCCAGTTTTTGAATATAAGTGGTTTTATTTAAAGATAAACGGGAATTTTTGTTACATTGTTTTTTAATAAATAAAAATAAAAGCCAAAAGAACTAAATCTCTTGGCTTCTTTGTCTTTTGTATTTTTATATATTTTATCTTTAGTTAGCGTCATTTATAGATAAATAGCCTATATTAATATAGTCTTTATCTAGCATATTATAAGATTTTTCTACATATACTACTAGTTTCAAATCCAAATCTTTCAAATCTTCAATTTCTTCTGATTCTAGTTTATCATTAAGCTTAATATTCAATTCTTTGCCTTCTTCAAGCTTGTATAAACTAATATGAATATTATCTTTTAATTCTTCTTTAATTTTGAATTTTATTTTATATCCACTATCATTATTTACTTTAGGTTTAAATGTATATTCTGCAAGCCTTCCCTCAAAATTTAATGAATTAAGATAAATTTTGTCATAATCAGTTTTGTCTTTATTAATCCAAATAAAAAAGCTTATTGCAATGCAAATTATTGCTAGTAATATACCACATACTATGATAATTTTTTTCTTCATTGTTCCCCTCCTTATATTTGTATACTCCTTAGATAAGTATGTAGATCAAGAATATAAAAGGGGATTACCAAATATTATTGAAAGGAGCAAGAATAATATTTCTATTTTAAAAATATTGCTCAACTCTACATACTTATCTAAAAAGTATATCTGTTTCTTAACTTGTACCTATATTTTAGCACCCCTATTCTTGAATGTATACTGCAGAATTTTGCAACTTTTTTGCAAAAAATTATGTCAAGAAATTAAAAGATTGTAATATTTTCAATAGCTCATCTCTCAATTCTGGATTAATTATAACTGTTGCACCTATTGTCAGTAAAACTAAAATTAGCAAAATAAAAGTAAATTTAATCATTCTTATTATTAAATCAGTTATAAAATTTAATATTTTAATTCCTGTATTTTTTTCTTTATCAAACACAATAGTATTTTTTTCTTTGTCTAAATTTAATTCCTTGTATAATCGTTCTTTTTCAATTTTTTCTTTTTTCTTTTCAATTGCTATATCATACAATGATTTAGTTTTATTTTTTCTTAACATTTCTTTTTTCTCTTTTCTTTTTTAATATATCTAATAATCCTTTTTTCTCTTTTATCTCTTCAATTGTTGTATTGAGTAAATAATCTTTTAAGATTTTTTCATAAAAGCCTTTATTTCCTACAATAAATGGTTCTGGAACAGCTTCACTAAATGAAGCTCGTTCCTTCCAAAACTTGCCTAAGCTTTCCTTAAATTTTTCTCTGCTTTCATTTTTAACAAAATTAAACATCAAATATGAATTACTGTCTTCTCCAATAATCATAAATGTTTCAATTAGTTTGTTGATTTCCCACGCTTTATTACCTGATACAATTATTTTTAAATCTCTTGTTAAAAATGATGACACTTCTTCTTTGTTCATTTCTTCAAAATTGCCAAAATCGAATACATAAAATTCATATTCAAATTTCAATATATCTGCCAAATTTTCTGGTCTTTGATACAAGTCTATTCCTTGATATGTGATCTTTCTTAATACATCATTATAAATTGTTGGTATTGATTCATCTTCTACCAAACTATATATTGAATTGTGCTTATTGTTTTCTATATAGCAAGCTGTAACATTTGTTAATTCTGACAAATACTTAACAATATTTATTGCGACTGTAGTAGCACCAATATGTTTTTCTGTACCTGCTATTCCAACAGTAATTGTTTGTTTTGCTCTTTTTATATTTTCTTTTACTACTTTTGTTGTTTTATTTACTACAAGCATACTATCATTTATTTTATATTTCATTGCATTGCCAAAAGTCATTCCTTCAACTGAAAAAGTTTTTTCTATTTGTTCTGCAAACATTATGTCATTTTTCGCTGTTACTATATTATAAATTCCTAAATTAAATAGTCTACCTAATAGCACATTGCCTTCTTTGTAGCCCTCTGCTAAAATAATAATTCTAACATTATACATTCTTCTTATAAGTTCTATTGAATTTGTTATTTCTTCCTCTGATGTTGTATTAGTTATTGCTTGCAGGTCCAAAACCAAGTAATCTATTCCATTTAGATTTCTTAATTCTGTTTCTAAAAATTTTTTTAGATTATATTCATTTATAAATCTCATAACAAGATTAATTCTATGTTCTTTACAGTATTCTTCAATAATAGCTCTTGGTTCTTTTGAAATATAAATATATTTTTTATATAATCTATCTTCTTCCATTGTTACAACTTCCTTTCTTATTCTTCTTGACTTGTTATATTGTCTTGTTCGTTTTCACTATATAAAACAATCTCTCCTGTATCTAATTGAATTACATCTGTATTTTCATAATGAATTGTATTGTTATCACTAGTTTTATTTTCTTCTACTAATCCTTTTAATCTATTCATAAAGTCATCTACACTTGTATTTTGTGTATCTCCTTGTTGTGATGTTGAATCTTTTATTTTGGTATAGCTTTCCGTATTCCTATCTTTCATATTTAAAACTATTGCAATTGTAATTACTACTATCAAAACTATACTTAATATAATTAATTGTTTTTTCAATTCTTGCTTTTCTTTCATTTTCTACTCCTTATCCTTTACTCTGTGAGCTTCCAAATAAATATGGGAACGGATTCACAGCATTAGCACTTGAATTTTTATCTAATCTAACTTCAAAATGAAGGTGTGGTCCTGTACTGTTTCCTGTACTTCCCATTATTCCTAAAACTCGTCCCTGTTCTACTGTTTCGCCTACTGTAACTTGGATTGATCCATTAGTTAAATGTCCGTACAAAGTATAAAAAGTAGAGCCATCATCTCCTATATGTTCTAAAACTACATAATTTCCATATCCAGTTAATCCTGACTTTGCAACTACAACTAAACCACCAACTGAAGCACATACTTTTGGATTTGCTTTTGATACACATACTATATCCATTCCGTGTATGTGCTTTTGTTTGTGTTACTCCATTTACCGTTACAGTTCTGCTAGGAGAAAACTTTGATGTGATGACATCTCTTGTACTATCCCACGTTTCAAATGGTATGTTGAATTTTGCTCCTACATATTTATATGTACCTTCTATCACTTCTGTACTACCATTTGTTCCTTCTGAACTAGTAGAACTTTTTTCATCATCATTTGTTTTTGCTGTTTCAAATACTCCTATTATTCCAAATATGCCTATCACAATTATTAAAAATCCTAAACATATTCCAATAATAATTGCTTTTACTTTTAATGATAGAAAACTAAATGCTATTTCTGTAAAATCCTTTACTTTGTTATCTGACATTTATCTTCCTCCACCAATTAAATATTCTTTCTCCCAATCTAGTGCTTTTACATTTATCAATGTATGACCAGAACCAATAAAGAATAAACCACGACCGCTTATCTTTTTGGCTTAATATTGCTTTTTCTTCTTGATTCAAATTATATAAATTTACAACTTCCTCTAAATCTTTTCCGTCTACGCCAAAGAAAAATTTATATGTTGAATTATCTAAAAAAGCTTGACCATACATACGAACTTCAGGAGCTAAAAAATCTACTAAGCTCTGTGTAATAACCATAAGTCCACATTCATATTTCCTTGCTCTTTTGCAAAAGTTTCTTAAAAACTCTATTGTTTGAGGTACTTTTCTATCTACTAGCAAATATGCTTCATCACATACAACATAACATCTTTCTTCACGGTTTCTAAATGCTTGATCTTGGCAATACCTTAATATATTAAAATATTGACATCTTTTTACCTTTTCTGAAGCTCCTTGAAGACTATACACGTCTAAGCATATAAAACTACTGTCTAAATCTAATGAAGTATATCCATTGAAAATTTCTCCGTGATGACCAATAGATAGTTCTCTTACAACTGCTCTAATTTCTTCTAGTTCTTTCTTATGTTCCTTACTTATATTAACCTTTTCAATTAATAAATTATATAAATCTTCCATAATCGGAAAATCTTTTGAAGTTTTATTTGTTATATCTGTTTCATAAGTAATTCCATAAGCTCTATATAATTCTTCTAATATCTCCATTAATAAACTCATTTGCAAAGAAGTGATTTCTGGATAATATAATTTAAAAAATGTACTTAAAAAATCTAAATGTAATCCTAAAGCTGATTTGCTAGATGTATATTCTCCATCTTCATCATCTTCAAAAGCTCTTGTTTCTGGAAGTGGATTTACTTGTAATGGATTAATTCTACCTACATTTTTTCCAGTTCCACCTGAACAGTCAATCCATTTTCCACCTAATAATTTACATATTGGTCGCATTTCAGATTCAGGATCAATCGCAAAAATTTTAGTTCCATTAAGCCATTCATTCAACATTATTTTTTTTGCTAAAAATGATTTACCAGAACCACTAGAACCTTCAATTACAATATTAGAATTGGTTCTATCATTTCCTTTATAAAATGGAGAAAAAGCAATCATTCTTCCATCTTCATCAGTTCCTAGATAATATCCCTCCACATCTACAAGTCCACTTCCAGAGAATGGCAATCCTAAAAATAATGCTTCTAAGCTCATTGTTTTATTTGATATTTTAGTTATATCATCATAATATGTATCATAAGGAGAACTTTGACGTAATGCTTTATCTTGTATAAATGCAGGTACTCTTGCTTTTAACCCCATTCCTGCGACTTTATTTCTTACTGTTCTACAATTTTCGTTAAAATTATTATCTGTTTCTCCAATTGTATTAGACACAAAAGAAACATTAACGTATGGAATGTTATCTACTGTAATATCTTTTATGATTTTTTCTGCAGATTTTATTTTAAATTCAGCTTGTGTTTTTAAAGCTTCATTATTTGTTGTATTAAATATATTTTTATCCGTTGTTAAGCCTTTTGAAACACCATCAACATATTCCTGCACATTTTCTATTGGTGTTACAACAAGACTTACAGTTGTATTTGGTATATCCTTTAAATTTAATAGCCACCCCACGTTTACAGCAGATGGATAAGCACTGACATATTGAAGCTTATGTTGATATTCTCCAAGTTGAACTTTATTGTGTTTTAGTTCTATTCCCTGTGGAGTTATAAGTGCCAATAACTCCTGATTAATAGGCATTGTTTCTATTTCTTTTGTTTTCATTTGTAACTCTCTTTCCATTAGCTTAAAGCTAATAATTTTTTTATCATTCGTAAATTATTTTTAAATTTTAACTTGTAGTGGACTTTCCAAATAATTTTGATCTTCAATATATGCTATATCTGGATTGTTATAACTATTTATTAGTTGAATAATTAATCTTTCATCTAATACTTCTGTTTTGTAACCACTATTAGTTAATTTCATTCGTATTTCACTTAATCTTTTAATAAGTTCTTGCTCCACATATTCATCATTTTCAGCCCAAATCATTAAATATATTTCACTTTCTAGTGCTTTTCCTGTTGTAGATAATACACCGAAACTTCTACTTCTTTTATCTAATAATGAAAATTTAAGTGCTTCTTTTTCTTTTTCCATTAAACTTGCTTGAAAATCCTGATTTTTTCTTAAATCTATTGGTCTATTTGTAAAGTAAAGCTTTAATGGTTTTAATTCACTTGCAAAATTTCTTGTTATACTTCGTCCGTGTGCAACTTGTTCATCTTTTGACATAAGTTTGCAATTTTTTGGATATATTCTTAGATAACATAAAACTTTATTGTCAATTGTATATAAAAAGTTACCTTGCACATCTTTTATATTTAAAAATAAATTAGCCGAAGTTTTTACATTATTATTTTTCTTCTTCCTTTTAAAAATATCTAATATCATTGTTGTTCCTCCTTGACTACATAATTAAATATCCTTTGTCTTTGATAAAACTTAATCATATTACTTACTAATTCTGCTATACAAGTGTTATATTTGTCCTTCATAACAGATATAAATGTAGCTCCTGTTATTAATATCCAAATTCCTAGTGCAACTAAATAATTGTTAAATATAACATTATATATTAAAGCTATACAAATTGCCATAATTCCTACTATCGCTGTTATAATCATTTCTTTTATTCCTATACCACTTATTATTTCAACTCTTACTTTCACATTAGCAGGAATATTTATTTGAAATTTACTTTCGTTTTCCATATATTTTTATATTCCTTTCTCCTTCTAAAATCAGAAGGTTTCATATAGATTCTTCATCTTGTTCTTCTTGTATTTCTTCTATATCTGTCATTCCTAAATAATACATATCTCTATGAACATCTAAAAAATGTTCACTTAAATCATTTAAACTAATTGAACCATCTTCTAATTGTTTAAATACCTTTTCAACTTGTTCATTACTTTCAAAACGAGTTAATTCTAATCTAAAATTTTTATTATTTTCTATAAAACCATATTTGCTTGAATTTTTTGCTTTTGGATACGTTGCAATAGAATATATATTCATAAGTTCATAAGTATCTTTCCAATCTTCTATTTGAATATTTGTACCATCTGCCATTGTAGATTTTTTTATAATTTTCATTTAATAATCCTCCTAATTTGCAATATGTTTATATTGTGGCTCACAACCACCATCTTTCCAAGGATTAAATATTAAATCCTTATATTCATCATCATTATGTATATTTCCTTTCATTGCAGATGGAATAAGAAGTCCTACACTTTTTCCGATTATAATTATCCCAATACATATAATATTTTTCTTCTGCCAATGCTCCATTTGTTACTCCTTGACATTCATCATAAGCTTTAAATACATCTACGTCCTTTTTCCACGAGTTCATAAAAGTCCCAAAATTTATTTTCTTAACATCTGTTTTTACATAATACTCGCCATCTATCGCAATCGTCCATCTCCCTTTTTTATCATTTGCTTCTTTTTCAAGCATACCATCTGTTACAGTTACTTTTATAGATGAAAAATCGCCTATTGCGTCTTCAGACGTGTATGGAAAATATGTTAATACTAAATTTTTTGTTGTACTTATAGTTAATATTAGAATAAGAGCTACAATTCCATTTCTTATTCTTGTCAAATATCTTCTATATTCCATTTCGTTTCCTGTTAAAATCTTATAAACTGCGACTGTAATCATTAATACACAAGCAAACCCTGCTAAATATCCTAAATAATTTACTATATGATATATTCTACTCATTTTTCCTCCGTATTTTTATAATTTATCTTTCGATTGTTGCTTCTTCATATTCTTGTAGTTTTCTTTTATATCTTGATATTTCTTGATTTCTAAAATCCTTTTCCGATTGAATATGAATTACCTTTTTTACTAAACCTTTTCTATAATTTCTTTCGTCTTCTTGATATTCTTTAATTAATTCGTTTCTGACTTTTATTTGTTCTTTTGCATTTTTTAGTAGATTTTGTACTGAATAGATTTGTTCTTTATCAAGTGTAATTTGAATAATTGTAACATTTAATTCTTGTATATGTTTTTGTATCAATTCAATTGCTTTTCTAGTATTGAAACCATACACATAACTGCAACACTCATCATAATCATATTTGGTTGAAGCAATAATTCCTTTATCAATCAAATCCTTTGTTTCATATAATTGATTACAAATTTTATATAAATCAATTTCTTTTGTTGTTTTTACTAATCTTCCCTTGTTATCCAAGTATATCAATGTATATGCTTCATTAGGGTGTAGTATATTATCTAAATTTTTTCGTATATAAATCATTTTTATCTACCTTTACTTACAATGTTTTTAAAGCTACTAACTGTTCTCGTAGCTGTTGATACTTTTGATCCAAGACTTGAATTTCCGCCTGCTGTTTCCATAAATTCTCGTAGTAAATGTGGTGTTCTATTTGCTATCATTACAGTTGATAATGATAAAACTATATGTGCATTATTCATTAACAATATTGCAAATTGTAATAATGCAAGTTGTATTATTACTGTAAAAGCATTTGATATGAATTTTTTTATATATCCATTAAAAGCTCCGCCATCAGAATTTAATAAGCCAATGCAGGCTATTGGAATTGCTAAACGTAATATAAACATCTCTATTCCTCTTGTTAAGGTTTGGAAATATATTAAGACCATATAAATTGCTATTATTAGATAGAAAAACGCTCCTAATATATTCCACGCCATATTTCCAATTGTTACTCCCATTGTTTGAAAATTACCTAACATTCCAATAAAAATTGATTGATAAAAGTCATAACAAATCCAAGCAAATTGTGTATAAATAAAGCCGAAAACAAATCATTATAATTAAAGCCTTTACAAAGCCTACTACAACTGTCAATGGACTTACTTCTGGATCTCCGTTTGACCAAGCCATATAAACTTCTATCATTTTCTTAACAAAAAACATTATTAATATTGCAATTGCAAAAGTATAAACTGCGTTATAAAGTCCTGAAATACTGAAATTTGAAAGTCCTCTAAAATTTATTTCTATAGCAAAAGCGTTCCAAAACATAACATCATAAACACCATTAAACCAGTTAAAAATTGCTTGTGCTATATATCCAAATAGAAACGAAATTGCTGTTGCTATCAATACACCTATAACCATATAATTTTCCTCCTATTTTATTTAGGTTCTATCACTATTTCTTCTTCCTCTTCGTTTGCTTCTTCGACTAATTCATTGTTCTCTTCTTGCTTTAAAAATTCATCTGATAATTGTTTTAATTTTTCAAATTCTTTTTCAGTTTCTTTTTTATCTAATTCTTTATATTTATTTATCTCATCAGCTAAACCTAATAAAGCTTCCTTACTTGTTTTTATTTGAGAAATATAACCTGATTTTCTAATATTTCTTTGAAGCTCATCAATATGATGTACTTTACAAAACTGTTTTTCATATTTTTGATATTTTTCTGCTAATTCTCTGTGTAATTCTGGTTCATTTTGACTCGCTATTACTTTTTGATTAAGTTCTTTAAGTTCCTTTGCCATTGCATTTTCTTTCCACTTATCATAAAGACAAGTTAATGCTATTCCTGGTACTCCTGTTACCATTCCAATTAATGCGTAACGCTTTAAATATCCCCATATTTTTTCTGTGTCTTTTACGCTTTGTCCTATTTCTTGTGAGAAGTTTTCAATTAAATTTTTTTCTTCTTCTTCAGCTTGTTTTTTGCGTGCTTCTAATTCCTTAATTTTCTTTTGACTTTCTGTCTGATTCTTATTATCTATTTGTAATTTTTCAATAAGCTCTGGATTATCTTCCAATTCTATTTCATTTAATCTACTTAATACATCTTTTGTTTTCTCGTATTCTTCATCTGTCAATTTTAAGTTTTCTTTAACTTCTAAATTCATTTTTTCTATTTGTTCTTTTTTTTCCATTTTCAAATACCTCCAATATTATGAGAAATACCTTCCCATTAGATTTACAATTGTTACAACTATTAGACCAACTACTATGCAAACTAAGACTTTGATAATGCCTTTTTTATGAACTTCTTGATCTCTTTCATCTCCAGTCATAATCTTAAAAACGTGCCATAAAATAAAACCTACACCAATGAATGGAATTATCCATTGTAAAGTTCCAGTTAAATCCTTTACCAGTTTTAACATTCCTGTACCGATTTTACTATTTTGTATTTCTCCTCCACCTGATACTTCTGAAACAATATCTGCAAATACAGTATTGCTTAATGTCATTATGCCTAATCCAAGTGATGTTCCTAGTGTTAATAATTTTTCTTTAATTTTCATCTTATGTTTTTCCTCCTATAAATTTCCCTTTGGATATTCGATTGCCCCCTGTCTTTTCATAAAATTCAATCGTCTTTCCTCAAGTTCTTGCTCCTTCTTTTTTTGCTTAAGTTCTAATGTTTGTTTGTCTATGTCCCATAATTCAAGTGGCGTGATTTCTTTTATTGCTCTGGCGTCTTCACGTTTTTGTCTTACTTTAATATTCCAATTTTTATCGCCTAATCCTAACAACTTATTAAAAATCCATTTACTTAAATCTGGTGCATTAGTTATAGCAGGTTCATTACCAGAACACATAACTAACAAATAAGGTCTTTGTAATCTCAAAATCTCATCTGGAGTTAATAAAGCTCTTGAAATTAGATTCATTGAATTACTTCCACCATTATCCGATTTTTTATCGCTACTTTCTGACCAACTTGTTGTTGTATATGTACCAATTTTTTTAGAAATTTTTTCAGCTGTTGCTTCATTTGAAGTTTTTAAATAATTCCATACATAGCAATTGTCTAGTATATTTTGTGCTGTATTATCTCCATATTTTTCATTTAACTGACTAAAACTTTGTACGAATAAATTGAATTTTATTCCGTCTTCCGTCCGTCCGAACTGTTAGAAATCCGCCAAAATTTGGTATCGCAGAAAAATTGCCGAAATTCATCAAGTATGAAATTAGTGCGAATTTTCAAACGTCCACCCTTTTCATCTGCCATTTCTACTAGTTTGGTATATACTTGATTTACAAATAAACTACACAATCCGTAGAATGTTGTTTTTTCATCAGGCAAAATCATAAATAATGCTGTTTTTTCTTCATTGAATTTGTTTATATCTATTTCATTTTCACTAATCATACTTGCTACATAACTATCCATAAAAATATTCAGTGTAGATAGTGCAGAAGTATAAAATGAAGCTCTTGTTTTGCTCGCCGCCATTTGTGCAGGTGCAAAGCTCGCTATTGCAGGGTGTGTTTTATCAACTTCTTTCAAAAAATCTAAATATGTATCAATTAAAGTCGTCTTATCTTCTAATTCTTTACACATTTCTGCTATGAAGTGATAAACATTAGGCAAATTTTGAAGTTTTGGATTATCTATATTTTCCATTACTACTGCCATAATAGTTGCTCTGATTACTGCTTTTTCTCCATTATTCCATATTGCTTCTCCATTTCCTTTTACATCTCCAACTAGACTTTGCACTATATCACTTGCATAGTTTTCTGCTTTTGGTGTATTTTTTTGTTTTATTGCTTCAATTACAGGTTGTAAAAAATTATATTTAGAACTCTTTAGTGGTGTTTTAAAATCTAAAGTTAATACGTTATATCCTAACCTCTTTAATTCCACGCAAGTATATTCAAAAAGTTCTCCGTTTAGGATCGCTTATTATCATATTTTCGCCTGCTAATGCTGTATTATTAATGCTTTGTAACACTAGACTTCTTGTTTTTCCTGATCTTGTTGCTCCTATTGTTAGTGAATGTAAATCATCATCTATGAAATAAACATCTTCAACGTTTCTTATCTTCATTGATGGAATTTTTAAGTATTTTGAAGTCCTAAAAAATCTTATCTTCTTTAAATATGGCTTTATAATTTTTCTGTCTTTCTTTCCTACAACTAACCCACCCTTTGCAAATATAGGTTTTCTTAATTCTTCTGGTAATGGTTCAACGTCCAAACTAACTTGAACATTTTCATCATTGTCTGATTTTTTTATTATTTCTTTATCTTCAATTGATTTTTTCAATAATGCTTGGATAGTTGGATTTTCAGGATCTATTGTATTGATTCCAAATACTTTATTAAATTCTTTTTTTCCTAACCACCAAACAGAACCGTGTTGTGTCTGTTTTTGACCTACTGGAATTGGAATCTCTATATTGTCTGTTACTCTATACGTCTTGCTATGATAATCTTTCGTTCTAAAAAATTTGAATATCGAAAATGTTGCAAATAACATAAAACTTATAATTGTTAATACAAAAATCTGAATACTTTCTTTAGAACCTCCAACTGTTTCCAAAATTCTAAAAACATCTATTTTTAAAATTTCTTCTGGTTGTTTTAAAAATATTTGCATTAAACAAAAGGTAATTAAACTTGATAAAAATACACTAATGAAAAATGCTAATACCATTCCTATTATTTTTAAACTTAATCTTTTGTTCATTATTTTCTCCTCTTTGGTGTGATTTATTTAACAATTTTAAATACTGCAACCTTTCTGTTTGAATATTTACAAACTCTTTTTCCAATTGTCTGAACTTTCCCTTTTTTTAGTAATTCCGTTAATCTAGGAGAAACAAAATTTCTTTCTGTGCTTGGAATCAATTTCAATTCATATAGCTTTACTGCAATTTCTTTTGCTGTTAGTCCTTCAGGATTGTTCCTTAATATATAAATTATTTGATCATAACGTACTGGTTGCTTTGGAATTATTTTATTGTAGCTTTCAAGTCTTGTTTCTTCAGTTATCATTTTATTCTCCCTTCAATTTGAAAAAATGGTAATTACAACTACCCCTGGCAAACCAAAAAAAGCTGTAATTATAACTGAAATCCAATTTATTTGAACTGGAATTTCAATAATTTTTAATATATACAATGCAACTAAACCTAAAATTGCATTAATCACTACTTGAATAAATGTTTTGTATGAATAACCAAATATTCTAAGTAAAATTTCATAAACAAATAATGCAATTATGAAAATTAAAATATTAATCATATTTATTCCTTCTTGTAAATTTATACTCAAATTGACATTTATGTTCTTTGTGAAACATTTTGTAATCATTGTCTGTACTTTATAGATAAAATAAGGGATTGCGAGTTTTTAAAAAAACTTTTTTGTATCAATTATCTGTACTCTCTTGTTAAAAAAAATTATCTTTCTAATCCCCAATCAATATTTCCTTTTAGTCTGTTTCTTAAATATATTTCCTTTTTTACTTGTCTTGATATATTAGTACCTCTTTTTATTCTATTGTAATAAGCATTATGAGATATATTCTCTTCTGATAGCATTTGAAATATATCTGTTATCATTTTTCTTGCATTTTGACTTTCTATTCTTTTTAAAAATAAATCATCATTAGCTTTTTTTATACCTTGATTTTCTGCAAATTGGATTCTTTTATTCTCCCACTCTTCTTTTTTTCTTATATATTCATCAAAATTTACTTCTTTTATAAATTGCAATATCTGATTTCCTATCTTAGTAAACATCTCATTTTCCGCAATTTTCCTTACTCTTTCATAGTCATTCTTATTGTTTATATCTGCAATAATTCTTGAAACATTTATTGACGTTTTTATATATTCATCAAATTCATTTCTACAGTCTTCTGATGTATTAAGAATAAGTTTTGATAGTTCATTAATATACATTTTTATTTCAGGTGTTTGATACTTATATTTATATCCGTTCTCAAAATTATTTGATTTACTTTTCATTTCTGTTATTTTAGTTAGAATAATGTCAAAATTTTGTTCTTTAAATTTATTTGATATTATTGGTATTCCAAATATATCTGGCATAATTTCTTTTAAACTGTTTTCAATATCAATGTGTTCTTTATTTTTTAATTCTATATATTTTTCTAAATCTGTTCTATTATTAAATACTTTTAAATTTGAAAAGTTGGCTAAAAATTCAGCTGTATCTAAAAATGAATTTTTTCTATATAAAATTGATTGTTCCCCACAATTTTTAAATTCATATTTATCTGTATCTATTTTTCTTATTTCTATAAAATTTTCAGGATTTTCAATATCACAAATATAAATACACTTATTTACTTTTAAATTCTTTAGATTATCTAGTATAATTTTTTCTTGCTCATCTGTATCTATAATCCTTAGAGTAATATCTGGATTCTTATAAAAATTCTTTAATTCTTCTTTATACTTTAGTAACTCTTCATTTGTTAGATTGGCAATTTCTTTTTTAGAAACATTTTTTATATCATACAGGCTTCTTAATTTTAATTTGAATATGCTTTTAGATAATGCTTTTCTTATTCGTTTATACCTAACAAATGGTTTCTTTTGAATCTCTAAATTTTGATTCTTATTCCATATTAATAAATGACAATGAGGATTATTCTTTTTAGAGTGATATGAAGCAGTCCATTCCAAATTTTCAGGTTTTATTCCAAATTCCTTTCCTACTTCTTGAACTCTTTCAAGTAATAAATTCTTCCACGCTTCCTTAGTTGTATATCCATATTGAATTGCGTCAGATTCACTTAGTGAAATTACTGTTTTATATATATCAACTCCATCTAATGTTTTATTTGCTACATACTTTTTTATATCAGAAAGTTCCATTTTTTCTACATTAGGATTTTCATTTATAAAACCAAATAATCCGTGAAAATCTTCTCCATAATCTGTTCCAGGTCTAGTAGCAATATAATCTTCGTGTAATTCATCTAAATAAGCTTGGATTCTTCTGGATCGACCTTTATTATCATATTTTTTGTATATTTCCTTTTGATTGAGCCATTTAAAGAAAACTCCATCACTAAATCTATCTTTATCCATAATTTAATTTCCTTTTATAAAGTTTCTTCTTCTGTTTCTTCTTTAATAATTTGTTTTTCTTTTGCACATTCACAAAGTTCATTTTCAATTTCGTCCCAATGTGCATTAAAGAAATCTTGGTCTTCTTTTTTTTCACAATCTCTTATACTTACTATTGTCATATCTTCTCCATTTGAAGGATCGTGTATTCTAAACAAACCATTAAACATTTTATTTTCTTTTAAAACCGAAAAATAAATATAATTATCTGAGCTAAATTCCATTTCTTCAATTTGAATTTTATATCTATTATCTTCATAAGCGTCTTGTACCTGTGCAATTTCTTGCCAGTCTTCAGGATCTATTAAACTTCTTACAGCAATATAAGAATTATTAAACTTACGAAGCATTTTATTTAAGTCTGAAACAAATTCAATTATTTTATCTGGAGTCATATCTTTTCTAGTATTACAAAACCAAAAGTTACAATGGTCAGTATTTCCTATTAATGTTATATCTTTATTTTTTAAATCTAATTCAATCCAATTTTCCCAATGTCTATCTGTATTTTTTGCACATAATGCAATTTTATTTTCAGAATATTCTCTATATTTAAAATTATATTTTTTACAAATATCTTTAAATTGTTTTTTATAATCTATTTCCATAAGCTACTCCCTCAAATTAAATTTTTGAAATTCAAATCCTTAGGCAGAATCCTTGTAATGTCATCTTCAAAGTATGGAGATTTTATTGCTTGATAACCTAATTTATTTGCTAAATTAATCTTATCTCTTATGAATTGCTGATCATCTTCACTATTAAAAATATATGCTAATACATAAGCCTGTAAAAATATTGATGAAAAACTTGCCTTTGCACTTTTACTTAGTAATGCAATATGTCTTTCAAATTTTCTTCCTAACTTTTCATCTATAATTTTTTCCAACATTGTTTCTAATTTACTTACACTTTTCTCATTTGCTTTTATTTCAAGGTATTCTTCTAAAGCTCTATTTATAATTTCACTTTCAGTTGCTTTTCTATCTTCTTTTGCTATAGAAGCTACATATTTTCTTAATGCTTCCTTTAAAGTTTTAGGCACAACAGCGTATACTTTTTCTGTTCTACTGCCATCTTTTTTTTTAATAATTTGTTTATTCAATTTAATCTCTCCTTGCTTTTTCTTTCGTGTTCCCTTAATTTCCAAAAAGAAATTAAGGGCAGGATAAGGAAAGAAGTGTCTTTCCTATCAACAGTTAGAAGGACAAGCCTTCTACTCCTCTGTTATACTAACATTTATGCAGATATTATAAAGATTACATACACTTCGGTGTATTTTTTATATCGTCTGTTCCTCCAAAAGTGCTATAATGTAGTCCTTGCAATCTTTTGCTGTAACATTACCATTGTTAATTTTTTTAAAATATTTTTGTATTTCATCTTCAAAGAATATTACTCTAATTTCAAGCCTTTTATCCTTTTCTTTAATTAAGATTTGTTTCATCAATTCCTTAGTCAATTCTCCATTTTCAGAAGCTTTTTTTATTTTCTTCGACATTCCTTCAGATATTTTTACATTTTCTTTTTCAATAATATTTGAAATATCTCTTTGTTCTTTTTTACTTAGAAAACTCAAGTTTTCTCCTGTTTTTAAATTGAGTTCTTTGTTGTCAACCATATCTCCAAGTTGTGGTATTAAATAATTAAGTCTTATATATCTTTGAATATTACCATTACTCATTTGATTTTCTTCAATCATTTTTTGTTGTATTGTATCTAATTTATCTACATTATCTTGCATTATTTCATTTTCGATTTTAGAAGCAATTTTTTCATTTCTTAAACATTCTTTTCTAATACTTAATGCTTTTCCTCTTTCGGTAGGCATTACATCACGAACCATCAAATTGCTATCTACCATATAAAGTCTTGCTTCGTCTTCTGTCATATTTTCTTTCACAATGCACCTAAATTCTTTTAAACCTGCTTCTCTTCCACAAATTCTTCTATTATGTCCTGATAATATTTGATATTTTCCATTTTCTGTTTTTCTTACAACAATTGGTTCTATAATTCCATTTATTTTTATACTTTCAATCATTGTATTTTTTCTTGATTCTGAATACATCTTAAATGGTTGATTAGGAAAATCTTCTAAATCTTCATCTTTTACAATTTCATATTTTTCATTCCCCATATTTTCAACTTTAATATCATCTATGGTATTTTCTTCTTCAATTTCAATCTTGTTTTCTTCTATCTCTTCAAGATCTTCTATCTCATCTTCGTCAACTTCTTCACTAACAAATTCACTATCATTATATATAAATTCTGTTTCATTTTGTTCTTTTATGTTTTCTATGTTTCTTTCTGTTTGCTGTTCTGGTTTATTGCTATTTTCGTTAGTTTCTAATAAATCTAATTTTTCTTCATTTTGCGTTTTTTCTGAATTTTCATAAAATATTTGCTCAATTTCTTCATCTGTAATATTAGTTTTATCTACTAATTCTTTAATCTTTTCTAATCCATATCCTTCATTCCTCCAATTCCTTATTTTTTTTATTTCTTCTAGCTTCAAGTGTTTTTCCAGTAAAGTAGCCATTGCTTTTCCTCCTTTGTAAAAAAAAAAGAAAGCGAAGATTTATTTTTCTTGCTTTCTTTAAATATAATTTCTCATATTAATATTTTAACACTTGAATTTTTGAAAGTATACTGCAGAATTTTGCAACTTTTTTGCAAAAAATTATGTTTACTTTTTTTCTCTTAATTCAATTAATCCTTTTACTATATTTTTAATAAATATATTAGCCATCTGTTTTTCATCTTTATTTAATGTATCTATTATTTCAGTAATTTCTTTATTGGTAGCTTTACTTGTGTCAATCTTTGGAAGTTCTTCACTAAATAAATAGTCCAAACTCAAATTTAGTTCATTTGCGACTTTAATATAAAAAATCAAACTACCACTTTTTATACCTGTTTCAATATTAGATATATAATTTGCTGACGAATCAACTTTTTCTGCTAGTTCTTCTTGTGTAATTCCTAATAATATTCTTTTATCAGCTATCTTTTTACCAATTTTTTTGTAATTCATATTCAAACCCTCTCTCATAATATTTATTATTATATTATGAGTCAGAAATATTTTGAATATTCTATTGCTATTACTACAACTACAAATAGGAGTAGTAATTATTCTAAAAATAAGCAACATTATACTAGTTACTTTCAGCAATTATATCTTTTAAAACATTTTTTTTAGATTCATTAAAAAATTTCTCTTGAATTTCATCTTTATTGATGTCATATCGCTCTTTTTTTGCTATTTCATTTCCTATATAATTTTCTTCAATAATTTCTTCGATTATCTTTCTTATTTCGTTAATAATACGATCATCTAAACTATATTTTTCCTTCAGATGTTCATATATTTCCTTTTTGCTTTCCTTTGAATACTCTAAATCATTTTCTATTAAATATTTAAGCATAAATCCTACAAGGCTTACTTGATAAGGTGTTCTACCATTTTTTAAATTTTTCAAAAGAGGTTCTGTTTGTTTACATACTAATCTTAACATATCTTCTTGTGCTATTTTAGTTGATGTTTTATAACTTGTTACAATATAATATAAAACATATTTCTTTTGAATATCATTTAAAGGTCTTTTACATATATATTTTACCCCTAATTCATAAAATCTATCTTCAACTTCTCTTGATATATTTTCATCAACAATTACCACAACTTGAGGAAGTTTAATTTTTAAATCATTACATTTTTCAAGCATTTCCAATCCTGTCATTCCAGATAATTTTTGATTTAAAAGTATAAAATCTGGTAATTTTTTTTGTATTTCTTCGATTGCTTCTTCTCCACTTTTTATAATCTTACTTTTGGTTACAAATTCGTGTTTTTCCATTATCATTTTTTCTATTTGTATTGCTAATTCTTCATTTTCTTCTATTTGAAGAATATAAAAATTTTTTTTCATAAAACTTCGCCTCCTAGCCATATATTATAACATATAATCGTTAAAAAATAAAGCTTTTCACTTTATTTTGTTTGACCGCTCAAACAGATTGTTGGAATTTTTTTGATATAATTTATTTTAATTATATCTATGAGAGGAGATATTTTGATGGAATTATCAGAAGCAATTGTATTAAGAATTAAACAACTTTTAAAAGAAAAAAATATGAAAACTTATGATCTTAGCATTAAGTCTGGCGTTCCCCGTTCTACCATCTCCCTTTTTTTAAGTAGAGAAACAAAAACTATTAGATTAGAAAACTTGCTTTATCTTTGTGAAGGATTTGGAATAGAATTAAAAGATTTTTTTAATGATGAGGTTTTTAAAAATGTTGAAGCAAAAAATTGGCTAAAAAATCCAGAAGACTAATTTATATATTCTCCTGGATTTTTTGTATTAAAATATAAATTCTATTTTTCCATTAATTATTTGTAATTTTGCATTAAATTTTTTTCCTGATTTAGATTTAAAGCCTTTTATCTCTGTTGTTATTCCATTTTTTAATAGTTGTTCGATATTGGTTTTTGAAAGTTTTTTTCCTGCTATTATTTTCCAGATAACAAATTTACAACCATCTTTAAATCCAGAACAATAAAATGATTTTGCCGATTCTATAATGTTTTTACCACAATTAGGACATTGTCCTACTACTGTTTTATCATTCTTGTAATTTTTTTTAAGTTTAAATTTAGAAACATCACTTGTTGATAATACATTTTTTATATCAATAAGAATAGAATCTAATAGCTTATTTTCTTTTGCTTTTCCATCTCTTATTTCTTCCTGTATTATCCACCATTTAGCTGTTAAATCTGCTTTCTTCCATTCATCTGGTAAAATTTTATAGTATTCTCTTCCTAATTCTGTTGAAATAACTTTATTATTTTCTTCTTTGATATATCCTCTTTTTATTAGGTTTTGAATTATACTAGCTCTTGTTGCACTTGTACCAATGCTCCCATTTTCTCCTTCTTTGTCTTTATCTTTACGTTTTAAAATTTCTTTTATTTCAGGATCATCAACATATTTTGATATTCTGGTCATATCTTCTATCAAGCTTGCTTGTGTATATCGTGCAAGGGGCTTGGTTTCTACTTCTTTAATATCATTCTTTGTAACAACACCAAAATAATCGCCCTCCTTCATTTTAGATAAAATAGATTCTTCATCTTCATTGTTACTTTTATCTAAATATTTTCTAAATCCTTCATCTAAAATTTTAGTAGAGCTTGCTTTAAATTTATAACCTCGTTGTTCTTCTGTTTCCAAATATGTAATTTCTTTTTTTATTGGCTCAACAAATTGTATTAAATATAATAAACTTATTTCTTTATATACATTTTTTTCTTTTTCGCTCATTTTTGTTAAATCCAAATTTACATCTGTTGGTATTATTCCGTGATGTGCTGTTACTTTACTGTCATCAAAACACTTTGAATGTGGTAAATCATTATAATCTAAATCAAGCTTTACATTAATGTTGCTTAAAACTCTTCTTAAAACTCTTGGTGCTTCTTTATAATGTTCTTCATTTAAGTATTGACTATCACTTCTATTATAAGTTATAGCGTGATATTTTTCTCTTAAATCCTGTGTGATTTTTAGCGTTTCATCTGGTTTTATTTTATATTTTTTGCTAATATGAGATTGTAATTTCGTTAAATTAAATGGTAATGGTGCATTTTCGTTTTTTATTTGTTTTTTTATACTTACTTGCAACTTTTGGTTTAAAAAGCTATCTAATACCTGCTTTAATTTTTCTTGATTTTCAAATGAATTTTTACCTTTATGTTCTAATTTTGTTCTTACTATATTTCCATTAATATTTATATATGAGTACCCCTCATAATATATTTCTTTAATATGATTTTCAATTGCTAAATCTCTATTTACAACTAATCCTAAAGTCGGAGTTTGCACTCTTCCTACCGATAATGTTGTTCCATTTAATATAGAAAAATATTGGCTTAAATTAATTCCTACCATATAATCAGCAATTGCTCTTGCATTTGCACTTTTCCCCCACGTTTCATATTTAGAATTAGGTTCTAAACATTTCAAAGCCTTTTTTAAGTAATCTTCATTAAATGCAGATGTTTTAATTCTTTTTACCACTCCTTTGAATTTACAATACTCTATTATTTCATCAATTAGCAATTGCCCTTCTTCGTCAATATCTCCTGCATTTATAATCTCATCACATTCATTAATTAGTCTTTTTATAACACCAAATTGTTTCTTGGTTTTATCTATAGGAACTTTGCTCCAATTTTCAAAATAAATTGGTAAATTCTTCATATCCCAATTTTTATTTTTTTCATTGTATTCTTCTGGTGTTTTTAATCTTAAAATATGACCATAAGCCCACGTTACTCTATAATTTCCTTTTTCAAAGTATCCATCTTTTTTTTCAAGTTTCCCATCTATTGCATTTACTATTGATCTTGCAAGTTCTGGTTTTTCTGCAATTATTAAACTTTTCATTTGTACCTACTTTCTTAAAGATAAATAACTTTATCTTTTTTATCTCTAAATTTGTTTTTTTTATTTTGTTTTTTTACTTCTTCGCATTTTTTTATATATTCTATTTCTTCTTGTTCTTCGTATTCTCGCTCTTTTGGTGTCATACTTCTTTTTCCTACAACTATACAAGCATATAAAACAAATGTTATTCCCAAAAGTAATAAAAAAATTAATATTTTTATAAAAATAGCCATTTTTCAATATTTCCCCCTGATTCTTTGATAAAAAATACACCGAAGTGTATGTCCTCTTTAAATCCTCTTAATATTACGCTTATAAATAGAGAACTAGAAAGCTTGTCTTTCTAAGTGTTGCTAGAAAAACCTCCGTTTTTCTTATCCTGCCACTAAATTTCTGATGAAATTTTAGTGGAACACGCAAGTTGTTTTTGCTTTAAACTATTTTCACACATTTTACAAATATCTTGCTTGTCAGATCTTGTGCCAAACTCCTTATTACACAACTTGCATTTTTTGGTTTTCCAACTTCTTAAAACTAACATTTTTCTATTCCAATATGAATATTTGCTTTTCAAATAATTTTCATATTTTTGTTCTAATTCCACTTTCTTCTTACCTGTAGCATTATCAAACTCCTTATGACAAACATCACACAATTCTAAAATGTTTTCTTCAATTCCAAGCCCTCCAAATTGTCTAGCTATAAAATGAGCATTAGGTTGTCCGATTCCTCTTTTGTTTTTACAATTAACACATAATCCATTATCTCTAATTGCAACCGATACTTTTACATCATAAGTAATATCAGTTGCTTTCTTTTTTACTCTTTGACGTAATTTTCTAATTGATTTCAAATATTATCACTTCTTTCTCTTTTGTGTTTCTATTAACTTATAGTTTTAGTGCATAAATTCCAAATACTCTTACTGCTAATTCCTCGTAAAGTTCATTCCTTGCGTAATAAAATGTCCTTCCATATCCCAAGTTGTGTTCATACAAAAACTGTTTAATTTCCTTGCCTTCCATATACACTTCTGATAATATTGCAATTTTTAATTCACTTTTAGGTTTCATAGAAATCTCTGTTTCTTTTATGTATTCTTTAAATGTACTTTCTAAAAAGTTCAAAAAAAGTTTAGTTTGTAAATGTTTTTTATATACGGATTCTAAATAAATCTCTTTACTCGAAAAAACTTCTTCCATCATTTTTTCAAGTTCTTTTTGTTTTGCCTGGTCAATTTCTTCTTTACTAAATTTCACATTTTCAACTTGTATTGTAAATTGTTTTAGAGTTTTGTAATTTTCCAGAATAACAATTATATTGTTTATACATCTATCAAAACTCATCTTTCTAACATCTATTTTTGATAGTTCATCTTTAATAATTTCTCTCATCTTTTCCCAAAATTCATTATTAGTCTGATTCATTTTAAATCCTCCCTAATTTCTATCTTCCAAATATATGCTAAATATGCCCCTAGCTTCATCATAAAAATAATTAGATATGTTTTGTTTTAATACTTTATCATTTAAAACCATTCTTAATCTTTTACGAATTTTTTCTTCTGAATCAAAGTAGTATAATCCGAAATATATCCAGTCATTTTCTCCAACCGTGTCTAAACATATTCTCACAATTCTCGTTAATTGAATATCTCTATCATTAGTGATTCTAAAATCATATTTTAATAAAAAATCTTCTAAACTAACTTTGTCCATTTTGACCTCCTATTTTAAATGAAATGTTTAGCTTTATACATATCAATATCTTTTTCAACTTGTATTATTTTCTTTTGATAGTTTTCTTCTGTATTTGAAATTTTAAATTTGCATTTATTACAGTCTTTTATTTTTAATATGCCACAAACATAAGCACTTTTTTCATATAAGCAACCTTTTCCATCAAGCTCCTTCATTTTTTCCCCTTTCTACCTCTTATTAAATTTTTTGAAAATATTAGGTTTTTCATTGGAAGATAATGATGAATTTTTTTGTCTTTCTATTAGTAAATTTTCTTTTTTTAAAGCTATTTCTCTCCAAACTTCTTTATCCTTTTGCTCCTTATTTTTTTCATCTTTCCAAATTTCTGCTTGTTTTTTCCAATCTTCTGCTTGATTTTTATAATCTTCTAATTTATCTTTATACCATTCTTTTTCTTTCTGCAAAGCTTTAACTTCTTGTTCTAATATAATTTTATCTTTTTTCACATTCTTTCTTTTAGATTGGTCTATTTCAGCAAATCTTCGCCTTAAATATTCTGCTCCTTCCGCATTTATTATATTTTTCCCTTTTTCATTTTTATACATATATCCTTTTTCTATTAGTTCTTTTTTGTAATGAGCTAATAGAGATAAAGATTTATTAAACATTATACTTATCTCCTTTTGAGTATAAGTTTGTTGCTTCATTACAATTCCTCCAATTTCTTTTGTATTAAAATTTAATCTTGTATATTTTTTATATAATGTTTATAATCTTCTTTACATTTATATAAAAATCTTCTGGTAAAGTCTATTTTTAGGAGTAATACAATTCGTTCTTTTTTAAAAAATCTGTCTGACTTCTTGCAACCCCAATTTATTATTAAATATATTTTTCTTATAATGATATAAGGTAAATTTAATATAAATTCTAATATTACAAGTAGATAAAATAAAACAAATCTTATCACTCCTAATGCTTTTAATTGAATAATAATCTGTTTCATCTTCAACTCCTAAAAATATAAAAAAACATAAAATCATATTATTAGCTTTGTAATTCTTCTTGCAAACAAGTAATAAAATATCCTATAAATTCTTCAAGATTATTTTTACTCATATATTTCTCTGCTTTCTTATACTTCAAATAAAAATTTTCTCTATTTAATTTATAAAGTAAAAAATTATATGGACTTTTAGAAAATTCATCTATAACATAATATTGAATAAGTAAATCTAGTTGTTTTTCTGGTGTCATAATTTCAAATATATTTTCCTTTGTAATAAATAATTCTAATCTTTTTAATGTATTAATTACTAAAAACATTCTAGCTTGTTCTTTTTGGTCTTCTTGATTATGAGAAAGATCTAATGTTTTTTTTAGTTCATATTTATTTATATAATTAAAAATAAACTTTAGTTTAGTTTGGTTTAGTTTAGTAGCATTTTGCTCTAATTCTAACTCTTTCTCTAGTTCTTTCTCTTTCTCTCCGTTACCATTATGTTTCATTGGTGTTACATTGTAACACTGCTCCTTCAAATCCAGATCTTGCAATGATTTCAAATTTTGGCTGTTTTCGTCTTGTGTTACATTATCGTTACATTGTAACGCTTTTGAATTTTCCACATATAATTCAGAATTTTCCAATATTTTGCCTTCAATTTGTAATTGATTATTGTTACATTGTAACGCCTTTTGCCTTTCTCTGAATCTTCTTACTCTATCTGTACTACTTCCTTCTGATCCAATTAAATTTTGTAATGATAATAAATATAAAGAATTATCATCTAGTCTTTCAATAGCTCCTGTTTTCAATAATACATTTATCAATAATCTTACATTATTAACTGGTTCATCAATTAACATTGCAATTTCTTCTTCTGCAGATGGTAACAATCTTTCGTATTTCAAAAAGCCTTCTGTCTTTAAACTTATTAATTGTATTTTTAAATAAGTTATTAATAAACTATCTCCTGCTGGTAATGATTTTAGATATTTTTCTGTTGTCCCACTAAACCAATCCTCTTTTAGTTTTAACCAAAAATACCTTTTTTGTTTTCCACTTTTTTTTGCCATAATAATTTCTCCTTTTCTCTTGTATATTCTAAATTCTTTTGCTTATCTTAAATAGTCCCTGATTCTTTGACAAATTATTAATGGTCTTCCATATAATAATTCTTTAAATTCTAAATACCAATTAACCAAATTTATATCTTTTTCATTACTGATTAAGAAATCTATTAACTTTTCTGCTGTAGAGTATTTCTTATCTAAAATGAATTGATATATAAATCTTAAAAACTCATTTCTAACAAATTCGCTCATAGTTTTCTCCTATTTCGCTATAATAAAAATTATTACTTTTTTAAATTTTACATATTTTTGTATCAATTGTCTGTACTTTGCTTTTAAAAATAAAATTCTATTTTTATAGAATTGTCTTGCTTATGTATCAATTTGCTGTACCATATTTTTAAAAATAAATTGATACTTAATTTTGCATATTATAGAAATTAGTATCAATTATCTGTACTACTTTTTCAAAAAAAATATGCTTTTGCTTTTGTTTTAGCCATTTTTCATACTTTTTTCTCCCCTCCATTTATAATTTAAACTTAAGTTCAATAAAATATATATCACTCTTATTAAAAAGTGTCAAGATATTTTACAAAAAAAGTACAGAAAATTGATATTTTTTTGTAAAAAGCTTGATTATTTTTTATTTTTTCTTTATAATATATAAAGGTTAATTAAATGTATAAAGTTTAGGTTGCTACATTTAAGTTATTTTTTATTCAATTTAACTTAAATTAAACTTAAATATATATAGTTCTATTAACTGAAAGGAGTTTTTTTAATGTCAAAAGATAATAATGATAATAAATCAAACAATGCTATATATAATTCTAGTTTTGGAAGAAATCTCGAAAAACTTTTAGATCAATTAGATATTAAAAAGGTTGACCTTGCAAAAGCAATTGGTGTTACCAAAGGAACTATAACTAACATCTGTAAAGGTTATAATTATCCTCACGTTTCCACTATTTTAAAAATTTGTAATTACTTAAATGTTGATATTGATTTGCTTACCGAATCAGATCCTAAACTAAAATTGTTAGGAGAATCAGCACAAGCTTATGCTTCTTTAAAAGAAGCTTTGGTTAATATTGGTGCGTTAAAAGAAGATGAAGAAATAAAAAAAGAACATATTGATTTGTTTGCAAAATTAATTAAAGATAACAAAAAGCTTTATCAAGAGCCTGATAAAGCTTTGGAATCTGAAAAACTAATCGTTGTTCCTGTTGAGAACCTTCCCAATAATGATTAGTATTTCGTCTTTTGTATACCCTTCCTTTAATAAGGATTTATAGAGATTGTAGAATTTGATGAAGTTTTGATATTTTTCGACATTTTTTGCACTCATCTTTCCCTTGCCCATATTATAACAGAATTTTCCATTTTTTTCAAGATTTATGTATACTTTAATAACTATAAGCCAAGTAGATTAACTTATAGTTATTTTTTTTATTCTAAATTCTAACTACACTTATATAAAACCTTTTAATCAATATTTACTAATAAAATTTATTTTATTGTGTCTATTATGTATTTTTTTAAAACTTTATAATTCCTGAAACCTTTTTGTATCAAGTGTTTCTCCATTTTTCATATTAAGGAACGAATACATGTGTAACTGCTCCCACAAATTTTCCATTTTGTATTATTGGCGCTCCGCTCATTCCTTGAATTATCCCTCCCGTTTTTTCTGATAGTTTCTTATCAGTGACTTTTATTAACATGCTTTTGTTATCTTTATTGTTACTTATAAAAATTCTTTGAATTTCTATATCATAATATTCTTTTTTACCATTTTCTAATTCACAAATAATTTGTGCTTTACCTGTTTTTATTTCTTCTCTTAATGCCACTTGCACCTCATTTGTATTTGATGTGTTAAGATATGGTGTTTTATTTATTGTTCCAAAAACTCCAAATTTAGTATTTTTCGAAATACTTCCAATAGTATGTCCTGCTTCAATTGTACCTCGTATTTCTCCTGGATTTCCTTTAGTTCCTTTATTAATACTCAGAATATTAGTTGTTACTAATTCTCCATTTGCTATTTTTATTAATTCTGCAGTATCAATATCCATAATTCCATGTCCTAATGTAGCAAACATTCCTGAAGATGGCTCATAAAAAGTAAGTGTTCCAACTCCTGCAGCTGCATCTCTAACCCATAAGCCAATTTTATATTCATTGCTACTATTTTTTAACGGCTTTATACTGGTTGTAATAGTTTTTTCATCTCTAACATATTTTATAGAAATATTATTTCCATCACTTTTATTTACAGCCTTCATTAAATCATCTGTATTATCTATTTGATTTTGGTTTATTTGTATAATTCTGTCTCCCTCTTTTATGCCCGAATTTTCATATGGTTTCTTTCCTTCTATCTCAGACATTCCAACTACTAATACCCCTGCTGTATATAACTTCATCCCTATAGCATTTCCCATTGGTACAACTGTAGTTTTAGGTATAACATTAACATCTATGTTTTTTAATGGTATTAAGTTAAATAAATTTAATCTAAAACTTACTTTTCCTATTTTATTTATTTTTTCCTGTTCTAGTGTACTTGAAGTTTGCAATGTCTGATAACTGCTTTCTTCTATAAGTCTTATTCCTAGTAACGTATATAAACGAAGATTTTCACCTTGCATTATTATATAATTACTAGGTAATAAACTTATATTACAAACATAAGCATATATTATTAATAGAAAAGTAATTATTATAATTTTTTTAAATAATTTCATATGGTCACTCCTTTTTTATTAGAGTAACCATATTTCTTTTTTTTAAACATTTTTAATGTATGTCTATTGTAACTTGTTTAGTTATTGTTTTGCCCGCTCCTATTCTTCCTTGCCAGTTCCATACCATACCACTATCTACACCGGTTACATGTTTGATTGTATGTATAATCACAATATCGATATGAAGTTCTATTACTATAATGTCCAATCCATACTCCTGTTACAGGTGTTATAAATTGTATGTACATATTTGTGCTACTTCCTGTAACTATTATTTGATTGTTTTCATATTTTATTGGTGCTCTATCGTTATCTTGGAACTTTGTATCACAATCAGTTGCAACTTTGTAGGTTGAACTTGCATTTCCTTTATTTTTTATAGTATATGTTATCAAAATTTTTCCATCTTTATACGAAGTATTCACTTTCAAAGTAACATTTGAATTTCCTGGGTGGAAAGTTACATTATATGGCCTATTTCCATAAGTTGTCTGTTTTTCTCTTCCATTAGTATTATCGTATATATAAAATCCATTATTAGTAGCATTTTCAGCTCTATATTTGCCTATAACATTAACTCTACATTTAGCTGACACGTTGCTTCCATCATTCGACTTAGCTGTTATTGTTACCTCTCCTATTGCTTTAGCAGTAACCTTTCCCCTTTGGTCAACTTGAGCTATACTGTTATTTGAGCTAGTCCATGTCAACGATTTGTTAGATGCATTTGATGGATTAATCGTTGCAGTTATATTTTTGGTTTCTCCAGCATGTAATACAATATCAGTAGGATTTAATGTTATGTTTTTAACTTTAGATATAACATCTACTGTACATCTTGCTTCTATTCCATTTTCAGCTTTAACAGTTATAGTTACCCTTCCAAGCTTTTTAGCAGTAACTTTTCCATTTGCATCAACTGTTACTATACTACTATCACTGCTATTCCATGTTAATTCTCCACTCGACAAATTATCAGGTTCAGTTGTTGCTTTTAATGTATATGTATCTCCCACATTCATTTTTAGGCTTTCTAGGTTCAATCTTATATTTGTAACTTTTTGTTCAACTGATACTATACAACTTGCTGATGCTCCTCCACCGTCTACTGCCTCTGCAGTTATTGTTACTGTTCCAGCTTTTACAGCTTTAATATTACCATTACTATCCACTCTTGCTATTGACGTATCACTGCTGCTCCATCTTATTCTTTGGTCTACTGCACTTTCCGGTTCTATTTTAGTAACATTTATTTTTTCTGTTTCTCCAGGTTTCATTGTCAATTCATATTTGTCTAATGTAATAGTTTGTACTTTTTCTTTTTGTACAGTTATTTGGTATGTTCCATCAGTATATCCATCATATTTAGCAGTTATAATTGCAGTTCCTTCTCTTACAGCAGTAACTTTTCCATTTGTATCAACTCGTGCCACATTCGAATTACTGCTAGACCATTTTGCAGTTATTGGTCCCAACCATATTTTTGCAGTTAATTGTTGTGTATTTCCTTCATTCATCATACTAGTTTGGCCTATAATAGTTATTTTCTTATTATCTGTTGTTTCATCTATCTGTTCGTTTTGCTCATGATTTATTGAATTCATATTAGATTGATACAAGTCATTTCTTTCACGTGCTAATGCTTTTATATATAGTTCCCTAATACTTTTAAATCTTGAATTTCCTGTATTATATTTTTGTTCTTCTTCTCCTGTATCTATGTTTTTTTCAGTGATTTTTCCTTTTAAAATTTGCTCTGTTGTGTATACATCAGTAGAATTTACTATACAATTATAACATGCTGTTATAGTTTCACCATTTATATTTTGTGGATAAAAATATCTGTAATCATTTTCCGCTATTCTTACTGTTTGTCTCAAAAAAGTCAAGTTAGAATATGCTGCAATTATACTATCTGTTGAACCCGCTAATAGATGTTTACATCCAACTAAGTGATACTCTCTTTCCTTTGTTTCAGAATTTCGTGTTATAATATAGATATTTTCTTTTTTTACAGTTTCTTCATTACTATTATTAGTTAATACACAATAATTATTATAATATTTATATCCAATTGGTAAACCTTGTAAAAAGGAAATTACTGATACATTATTAGTTATTTTCTCCCAATCAGTTTCCTTTAATATTGGTAAACTAAAATCATATGAATTACTCGAATACATATTATAATTTGCAATTGCAGCCACAAGATTTGATTCTATTGATTTTTTTATTACTTGCATTCTATTTTCATTAAATGTTGAACCTGACATTAAAGGATCATTGTCTGCATTTGCTACAAAAATTTTATCAGTTCCTGTATCAACTTCAAATTTAACTTGACTTCCATTTTCATCAATAGCATTAGCTTGTGTTATCCCCTTAGTCAATTCTGCTACTTTTTCACTAAATTTTTTAGCATTATAATAATATTCAAATGCACTTGTACTGTGTAATCTACCCCCATATGTTCTAGCTACCAGATAATTTCTCATTTCTTCATTTGATTTTGAATTGGTTATATATTGTTTAGCATAACTTTGGTATGTAAAATAAGTATTATTGTCTTTGTCATAATATATCTTTTGACCATTATATATAAGATAATCATAATCGCCTTTGCTTTCATCTGCAAATGCCAAGTGCTCTCTTAGTAATTCTGGACCTACTATAACTTCAGCTTCATCATTATTTTTATACTTTAATTTCCATCGTGCTGGAGTATTTCCATAATTTATTATTGATACACTATCTGGATTTATTAAATATCCTGATAAAGTCACATACTTTCCACTAAATGTACCATAAATAGTAATTGCATTATCTAACGTATAATTTACAACAAACTCTGTTGCATTGCCATTTCTGTATCTACATGTATAATAGATATATGGTTTTAAACCATAATTAGCATTTGCTTTCTTAGTATCGGTATATATTGTACCTGCTTTTTCAGGGTACATATTATCATATTTAGTATAAATATAATATCCATCATACAATGTGTACACTAATGCTGGTACAAATACTTGCAATTCCTCTTTTGACATATATTCATTATTTGATAATGAATTATAAAAGGTATTTACAGATGCTTCAATATCTCTAATTTTAGAATCACTAACAGTAGAATAACGATTGTTTACAGTATTTATTTGAAATGATTTAATAGCATCATATGTCGCTTCTGTTAATTTCGTATCATATTTAGTTTGTAATGTTATTGTATCTATTTGTGTACCAATATATGATGACATTACCATTGCTATTGGCAAAATTATAATAACAAAAACTACAGCAATGTATTGAATTTTCATACTTTTCTCCTGTTTTAAATAAAATAAGGAGTAGATTTTTCTACTCCCTATATATTGTATAATAGGGACTTATTTAAAATCCCAAAATATTAATTTTAGTTGCTTCCATTTACTGTTACAACGCCCCCATGCTTTGCAGCGATTTGGTAAGAGTCATTTCCAGTAATTTGATAGAAAAAGTTTCTTAATAATTGAGCTATAGTTTGGTTAGTATTTTTAACTGTTACTGAAACCATATCTCCTTCTTTTAGTTTCATTTTTCCATTTTTATTTAGTTCTTCTTCTATTTGGCTAGTATATTTATTATAATATACATTTTCACCTATCTTTGTCATTTCAGCCTGTGTTACTTTTACTCCAGGATTTTCATCTAATTGTTGTATTTGCATTTCAACTTCAAATGAGTTTCCAGTAGATGAAATAGTTTGTATATATTTTTCATAATCATCTAAAGTAATTTTTCCTGTTGTTCTAATTTTATCTACAAATTCATTTGTGGCTGTTGCTACTGCTAATTGTGAAATATCGTCTGTTCTTTCAGATAATGACATAAGTGGAAAAACAAACATTAAAATTGCTGCTAAAAATATTGCAATAATTGTAATTAAACTATCTCCCATAATTAATACTCCTTGTTATTGTAATTGATAAATAATCACTCTCTTTTTTCTGTTCTTTAGTAATGAACTTGTACTTTCAGTACCTTTATCCTCTGTAGAATTATATTGATTATATTTATACTCTCCCAGAGTTTCTTTAAACTTGCGATTTTTATAAGCTTTTATAAAGCCTGAATATGTATATCCATAGTTTCCTGCAGAATCTGTTCCTCCACTCTTGTACTTAAACTCTCCTCCATTCAAAAAAACATCTAAATTTTCTTTATAATCAGTCAAACTTCCTGTCCAAGGCTCATGTCTGATAGTTTCATCATCAACGTCAAAAGCACATACAGGATTTAGATCATAAGTTGTGTATTTATCCTCGTCAGTTGTATAGTATTTTCCTATACTTCCTTTTTCACTCCATAAGCTTCTGTTTGTTTGAGATTTATATAAATTTAACGGAGTTCCTCCTTTATCCAAGAATAGAACCGTATAGTTTTCTTTATAATATTTATAAAGGGTAGGAATAATTGTTTCCAACCCTACAATTCTAGTCTGTTCTTCATCTTTAGCTATTTTATATTCATAATATTTAGTAATATCACTACTTGAAACAACCAATTTAGAAACTTGATTTAATTGAGAAAACATCATAACAGCTATTGTTAATGCCATTACAAATACTATTACCGCAAAAGCCATTTTCAAGGCATCTGTTGCATTCTCCATAATTTCTCATTCCTATCATATTAAATATGTTATTATGTATTACTATTTGCATCTGTTATTACTATTGTTGCAATTTTTCCTGATTTAGCTGGTGTTAATGTAACACTATACATTTTTCCTACTTTTATAGCATTTCTAACGCTCGTTACAGATGTGTAGTCAATTGTTTGGTCTAATTTATCAACATCTTGTCCTTTTCCAATATCTCCAAATTTTATACCAATTTGTAATGAAGTATCATTTTGATTTGCATTGTTATGGCTTCTAACAGCATCACATAATGCTCTTACTGCTGAACCAGTTTGTGTTCCTTCATAGTTTATAAAAGCCGAGTTATATGATTGCACCTCTTGTGAATTAATATTTATTCCTTCCATAGCTCCTGCTGCTTTTTGGTATATAAACATACCTAAACCTATAATTAAAATTGATAACAAAATTGCACCTGCTATAATTAAAGCTTTTGATGCGTTTTCCATAAAAAATTCCTCCTTTTTTTACTTTAGTATATTTTAAATTTTAGATTTTATCTAAATATTAAAATCTTAATTGTTTATTTGTTCAAAATACATACTTTGAACATTTTTCGTCTGTTTATGATATTTAATATCATTACATTTAAAAGTTGCTGTTGCAAAAAACTTTATAAAGTTTTCTGTTTGTTTCTCTGCAATATTTTCCATTTTTATTATTTTATCATTATCTAAAAATTTTACTGTGATTTGAATAGAATTTGTATTGTTATTTATATAATAAATAGTGTTTTCTTGTTTTTCTACACTATTTTTTTCATTATAGTCTATAGCTTTATTTATTAGGCTAATTAACTCTGTTCCTAGTATTTCTTTATTACAATACTCTTCATATTGTTTATTATGTTTTATTGCTACGTTTTCTATTTTTTTTACATTATATATATATAAACAAATTACAATAGCAATAATAAATAATATAGCTAAAACAATAAAAATCGACTTTTTCATTAAATTCTTCCTTTATTATAACATTAAGTATAAAAATATGTAAATAGTTTTTGGATATTTTTTTTTAGAAATTTATGGTATTACTATCTCCTCAAACTTTATATGATTAACCCTACTTGTAACACTATTTGTGAGTACAGCACTGCATTTATAATCCTTATCTGCATTCTCCTTTAAAAAGTTAATTTTGTCTGTTTCACTCCATTTTTCCACATTTTGATTCTTTTTATTTTTTCCAATATCCACTTGAATATAACGTGTTTTGTCACTCGCCTGTTCTTCATTTGTAAGCTGGAATTGTATATTATTTTGCTGTGCCAAATTTACAATGCTAATAATATCATGTGCAGTACATTGGATTGGATTTGTAATTGTTTTTTCTTTTCCATTTTCGTCTACATAACTATATGTGGTATTTCCATAATATTTAAAAAATTGACTATTAAATTGTGTGATTTGATTTTTCTCCATCGTTTCATATGCATTAGCACTGTACTGGCCAAATATAGAAAATAAATATATTCCTAACGATAATATTAGAACTCCTAATAATACTCCTGCTGCCATTATAAAAGCTCTTGTTGCATTTTCCATATTTAGCTCCTTTCTTGCATTATGTATTTATTTCTCTAAATGACATTTTAACTATTCTGCCTATTGAATTATCATATTCAACCTCTGGTGTATTGAATTTCTTATTTTTAAATGTTTGCATTTCAGAATTTACACTTTGATAGTCATTAATTCTTTTTTCTATTTCTTCTAGAGTATAATTTGTTCTATTGGCCAAATTATATCTAGATATCAAATCTTCAAGTGTCTCTGTTTTCATTCCTGCTAATTTATCTAATGTTTGTCCACAAATTTTTTCTTTTTTTAGATCTTGCATTTTCTTTTCTAAATTTTTAAAATTCTTTATTAGATCTCCGTATTTAGAATATTGAGTTTCTTTTAAATATTTAGCATCAATAATTTGAGTTATACTTACTTTTAATGTAATTGGTTTATATCCTTTAAGGTCTGATTGTCTTTTATTATAATCTTCTACTAGATTAGCTAAAGATAATATTTCACTCCCATATAAGCCCTGTCTGTTGAAACTTTCAATTTCTTTGTCATATTGTGCCAAAATTTTTTCTTCTTCTGAACTTGCTTCTACTTGTTTCAAACTACTTATTTGGCTAAATGTATATATTAATGCTATTATAATTAAAACAGCGAGTAATACTGAACCAGCTATAATTAAAGCTTTTGATGCATTTTCCATTTATTTTTGCTCCTTCTGTATTTTATTTTTGCATAGTAGTCATACTATCAAAAGTCTGAGTCATACTTGTTAATCCTATGAATACTAATGGTACAATCAAATATCCTACAAATAATATAACCATTGGTGCAAAGCCTATAGCTTTTCCTATTTTTCCTTTTTTAGCAATTAGTCTTTCATTTGACTCTTTACGTTTTTCTTGATAATAATCTCTTTCTGTATCTAGTTCATCAAAAGCATCTGCAATTGGTATTTTTTCTACTGCTGCTTGAAGACTTTCTACAATTCTAATTAAAGGCTGGTATGTAACATCTTCCTTTAATTGTTCTAAAGCTTCCCACGCACCACTTTCATAGTTGTTAACGCATTTACTAATTGGCTCTTTAAAAATATTTGCATATCTTTCTAACCATTCTAATATGATTTCAACATTTACTCTTTCAATTTTCATTAACATTAGAATAATTGTGTTAAACTGCATTACCTCATCTTCCATTTCCATTTCTCTCATTTTAGCTTGGAATTTTAATAGCCATATTGGTGAGTTATATGCAATTATAGCTAAAACCATTGCTATTAAAAATTCAAACCATTGCATTTTTTCGGTATTTACAGTTTGTATTTTTCCAAGTATTCTTTCAGCTGCTGTTGCAATTTCAGGATCTTTACTACCCAAGTAATCTTTATTTATTTTTCCACTTCTCATTGCTTTTTCAACATCTGCTTGTGTTATTTTTGGTTCTCCTTTGAGATGTCTAATATATTGATTATCTGACTCCGTTAATTCCATTGCTGTCTTTTTATCTTTATCACTCATTTCTCCTAAAACATTAAATGTAACAGTTGGGTCTGTATATATATTATTTATAGTTATCTGATGTAATTGTCCAATTAGAAATACCGATACTATAAATATCGCAATAGCTAATGTAATACGATTTATATAAATCCATTCTATTTTGTCTTTTGAGGCTGCATTTTTCATGTTTTTTATTAATGTTCTATACTCTTTTGTTCCTTCATTTGGAATAAATAAGTCAATCACTTTTTTTACTCCAGGAATTTTATACAATTTTTCTTGCCATGGATTTTTTGTATTTTTTGTATTCATATTAGTTGAGCCATTGTCTTTTAGTTTTCTAGTTAATATATAACATACAAATGTAACAATCAAAAGTAATATCTGCACTAGCATTCCATTTTTTCCATTGTAAAACGCTTCTGTAAAATTAAATTGTGATGAAGCCCAATTCTTTATTGGCTCAATAAATAACATTGGGACTATTGATATTACTGCTAAACTTTGAAATGTATAATCTAGTTTATCTCTTTTTAAAATTTCCAATTGCATCTCTTGTGTAATATTGTTTAGGTTCTTTAAGTATAAAGACGAATTGTCGATTTTACGGTCTCCAAATTCTTTAGTTAAATAAGAAATTCCTGCAAATTCTTTTAAGTAACTATTTGGTGCTATATCATAGTATTTTTCTAATTCTGATTCTGGATCATTTGAAATAAGAACCTCATATATTTTTTCTGCTTGTCTAGACATTTCTGGTTTGTCATCATCTTGTGCCACCTGATATATTGCTTCCTCAACCATGTTAAATTCATGATAAGCATGTCTTATTTCTGAGAAGAAATCTATTTGTTCTTTCAATAACTTATTGTCTAGTTTGTCTACCATTCCATCCATAAATGTATCAATCATAAATATCTCAAAGACAAGTAACATTACCATTAGCAATGTATTGTTATGTGTAATAAGAACAATTAGAATTGCTAATGGAATTACTATTAATAATGTATTTGTTAGGATTTTAGAAGCTTGTCTTCTTGTTAAATATTCATCTTCAACATTTATTATCGCTAATCTTCTTCTTAATTTTAATAAATATCTTTTAAGAAAAGGTGTCCTAAGATAGAATATATATAATTTTTGATATAATATTTCTAAAGAGAAACTCTTTTCTTTTGTACCTTCTTGAAGTTTTCTAATTTGTGCTATTTCAGAATTTTGGTTTCTATTTTTTATAATCAAATATGCAACTATAATAACTAGAAAAAGTGCTCCAACGCCCATCATTAGATATAATAGCATATTTTCATTCATATCTTAAAATCACCTCACTCTCTTTTGTTTATATTGTAGCTTTAGGTTTTCTTCCTCTCTTTTTAGGTTGTACTATTTCTTCTTGATTTGTATCTTCTTCATTTTGTAATTTTATCCCCCAGTTTCTTTGCAAGAAATCATCAAACCCTTGTATGTCACTATCGTCCATGTTCATTCTCATTGCTTTAATATTTTCTTCTGAAATTGGATTTGTAAGTACATAATTTCCATCTTGATATTCCATAATGTTTCTATATTTATATAATTCTCTGTTTGTAGTTTTTGTAAAGAATACAGTTGCATTGTCCATGAATTTGTCTAATTTTCCTTCTAAACTTTTCTCTTTTCTGTAATCAAATGTATATTCATTTCTGTCTTCAACTGGAATACACTCTGTTACTCTTTCTATGTATCTTCTTCCTCTAAAGTCTTTTACTAAGTGAATGTCAAAGTTTAATACTTGTACTACTTGTTCTTCTGCTGTTCTTTCATCCTTGAACACTCCTGCTCTTAACATTGAGTTACGAAGTGCTGTTACTAAATCTGGGAAAGTTTTAGCATGGTGAGTAAATAATGTAAACTTAGAAGCAACTTGGGCAGATTGAATCATCCAAGAAGCTACAGGGTCTGTAGCAACCTCACCTATGATGTTAACAGAACCGTCAGTCTTCTTTTGAACGTCCAAACAGTCTTGTCCAGAAACAGTTTCTGTTTCTCTCATTGATAAGATATTTCTGGTTGGATAAATTTTTCTTAAGTGAAGCTCGAAAGCAGTTTCTGTAATACGAAGGTTCATAGTTTCGTATATATTTTCAATCATAGCCATAAGCATTGTTGTTTTTCCGGCAACCTTGCTCACCAGTTAGTGATATGATTCTTGCACCTTTTACTAAATATTTTAATAAATCTATTGCTTCATCTTTTCCAGGGAAGCGAATTATTTGTTCTAGTGTAGCTCTTTTAACGTCAAATTTTCTTACGAAAAATGCCCATGTCTCTGACATACTAGGTCTTACTACAACGACACGAGAGCCATCTTTCATTTCATTTATTTTAAATCCGTTAGTATCTGATAACTGGCCAGGATTATTGTACTTATAAATATTTTGGCAAACTCTTTTTAGTTCAGCTTCTGAACCGAATGATAAGAATGCTAGTCTGATTGATTTACCATGGAACATAATCCAAATACTATCACAAGCACGTGGAACTTTATGTTCTGCAATTTGACTTAAATAGTCTCCATCTGTTTGTGCAACTTGACTTAAGAAAGACTCTGGAAGTCCAGATACACCACCTGAGATACCATCTATGTTCATATCTCTTATTTCATCAATAGAGCTATATCCTTTGTAATGTTGATATATTCTTTGTACTACTATATTTAGCTTGTCTTCAAATGTAAGTATAAAATTCTCTTGTTCATATATTTTACTAATTTCTTCTGAAGTGATTACATAGCAAGGTTTTGCTTCGCCTTCCACATATTTTAAATCATCTAAGTTATATTTTTTTATAACTTCCGGCAATGCTTCATATCCAAACTCATTTTTATACATATATAATATAATATCAAATTTATCTTGTGCTGTTAATAATGATGGTATATCAAAAGGAATTGCTTTTGATATGTTGGTCTCATTCACATTGTATTCTCTATATAATAAATCATATATCAGTTCTTTAATATACTTTTTATCATTAACGTCTCCATATGTACAACCTTTTAAAGCCTTCTTTAGCTCATATTTCTTTTGCTTCCTTCTTTTCAACTCTTCTTCTGAAAGTCCAATATCATACAAGTTGATTTTAGTAATTTCATCTAGTCTTCTTTTTACAAAAGCAGTCATTAACTCTAATGTATATGTCTTATCATCAACTTCTATATCGCTTTCTGCTTCTTGTTTACTTCTTCTTTTCAAAAAAGCATATATTGCAAAGCCTGCTATAAGAAATACGATTACTATTAACAATACTCTAAGCATTTTGGATCTCCTTTCCTCTAGGCTATATCTTCATTTGTAATTCTTGCAATTTAAAAATTATACCTTCATCTATTGATTTTATTTCTTTTATAAAAATATTGTTTGTATCTGATTCATCTGTAACATTTTTAGCTCTTAGCATAAATTCAATTATATTGCCTTCTGAACATGCTTCAAGAAACAAAGTATTATATGGAACAGCTGAAACCAGCTTTTTTTCTTTTAAATATCTAGTAATATTTTTAGTATTGTATTTTGAATTTCTATCATATCTTCCTACTAAAAGCATAACATTTCTTCTTTGATAGAAATCATTTGCTTGTCTTAGTGTTGCAAAGTCATTTATCGTTTTTAAACGTTGTGTCATATTAATAACCACTATGTCTGATAATTTTAATATAGCTGCTGCATCTTTTCTTGGCATCTTTTTGCTTAAATCAATAAATATTAAGTCATAATATCTTTCGGCTACTTGCAAAATATCTACATAGTTTTCTACAATTTCTGTATATTCTTGATATGATTTTGTTGCTGGTGATAATAAAATGTCTAATCTGTCTTTAAGAACTATCCTAGAATAATTCTTTATGATTTCATTGCTTGTCCTATTACTTTTTAATGCTTTTATTAATCCTTCTATTCCAGATTCTATTCCTATATTCTGGTCTTTTCTTATTGCTCCATTTGTTCTTATCTTGTCATATTCCCAAAAGCAATTTTCTAAGCTTAAGTCATTAAAGTCTGTAGATATAACTAGTATTTTATAATTATGTTCTATTGCCATATATGTAGCTACTGCTGATAAAGACAATGTTTGTCCCGTTTCTTTTATTTCGTTACTACAAAATGTTACAATTGCCATTAATTCTAAACTCCTTTTTCTAATTGCTTAAATGCTCTTTTCAAATTCATCACATCTGCTTTATCTTCTACCAATTCATTGGCTATATATAGCAAACTCTCCTTGTAAAGTTCAGTCAATTTTTTGAATTTGATTTTTTGCACCATTTGATTTTCTATAATAACTCCTTGATCTCCTTGTTCAAGTGGAAAATATATTGTTTCATCGTCCCATTTAACTTTAGTTCCAAGAGCTAAGTAATTAAAATATTCTTCTTCCTCATATGAAATGTTTTTAGAAAATAATACTTTTTTTAATTCTAAAGTCTCTCCCATTCCTGCTAATATTTCTAATCCTCTTTTTAATGAATAAGAGTCAAATCCTGTTACAAAATATTTTTTATTTGTTTCACTTATATTAAAGTTTCTCATTTCTTCTATTGAGTCTACATCTATAAATATATAATCATAGGTCAATACTGCGTGTTCTGGTAAGCCTAAATAGCTCTTGATAGAGCTATAATTGTAAAGACCTACAGCAATGTCAATATCTTCATAACTAGTCACATAAGCTTTAGCTGGAGATATTACTGGTACAATATATTTAGCTTTCTGTAAAATAGTGGTATCAATTATTAAAACTTTTTTGCCCATAGTGGTAAAAATTTTAGCAAGATATAATAATAAATCTGTTTTATCATATGCGCCTATAAAGCTTATTGTCTTCATATATACCTCCACTCTTATATTTTATTAACTTAATGAATCTAAGTATTTTTGTCTTTCCTCTTGCATTTTTCTGATTTCTTCTTCTGTTTTTGTAATTACGCTTTCTGATGCTCCTGCTGAATTATTGTTCAAGTTAGTATTTATTGGGTTTCTAGATAGTGCTCTATTTCTTGCTACAATTTCAGCAACTGCATTTTCAACACAGTTAGGATCTTTTTGGATTAATTCATATACTTCGTTATTTGGTGTATAGTTTGGTATTGCATTTTCTTGCATGCCTGGCTCTATATATTCTGTAATATATAATAAAGAACCTTGAATTTTATATGATTCTACAATAGCACAGTTTAAAGTTAGTATTTCTGCTTCAGACAATTCAAGCCATACTGTATTAAGAGAATCTAAACCATCTATTGAAGGTATCTCTATTTTTTTATGTGATACAACAATATAGTCACCTCCACTTGGAAGTCTTAAGCGAACATCTACATATTTTCCTGTTTGTATCTGTGAAGTAAGTTGAATTGCATTATATTCAACTTTTCTTACATCATTCGCTATTTCTCCTTCTGCCTTAACCATGTCTGTTGTAATAACAGTTCCTGGTTTTAAATTTATTTTAGAAATGACATGCACCTTTTTAACTAAGTTTCCACCTTCATCAGTTACATTAGATTTAGATTCTAACTCACTTGAAGTTAATACATTAGATGGTATGAGACTGCTATCTAATGTTTGTGTTTTCAATTTATCAATTGTTACTATATCTCCTGATTTTATCTCTGTAGATACAACATAGACTTGTTTCATATTAGCCTTTTCTTCTTGTTGTTGTTTCGTTATTTTAGTTAACTGAATTATTAAAACTCCTATGATAAGTCCTGTAACCAATAATGTTATTAACATACCTAATAAAAATGAATTTTGTGCTTTTCTTTGCATTGGATTTTTTGCCATTTTTATTCCTCCTTATAGCTTTATAAATTATCACTATTCATATTTTATTTTACAACATTTTTGTATTAAAAACAACAGAATTTATGGCTTGTAATATAAACTTAATAAATTTGTAACATAACTGTAATATTGTTGTTTTTATCTCATAAAATGTACAAAAATGATACTTTGTAAAGTACCATTTTTATCCATTTTTTATCTTCGTCTGCATCTACAATTGCATCCTCCAGAATTATTAGATAATGTATTTCCATTTGTTAATAATGTAGTATTACTTGTTACATCATTTCCATCACTTGATAGATTTGTGCTAATTGTAATTGGTCTTTCTGTCACTCTATAAGTACAATTATTTTGATTTGCCAGCGCTCTTAAAATCTTGCAAATTGCATTTACTAAAATAGCTGTTATATATGCAAGTATAGTATATATAATTGCATATACTAAAAAACTTGCGTCAAATGCGGTAAATGCCACAACTAAATATATTGCAAAAAATGTTGCAGCCACCAGTAAAGGATTATTCAAAATTTTCTGTAATACAATGGCTAGTATAACAGTAGCAACAGGAAGAGCAAAAAATAGTAATAATGTATTCATATTTTTCCCCTCTCTTATTTTATTTGCTATATATTATGTGCAAATACATAAAACCGTTACAAAACAAAATGTAAGAATCTATACATAATATAAATTCTTACATTTTATTAATTATATTCTACTTTCATTAAAAACAAACCTTGTGGTGGTAATGTTTTTCCTGCCATTTGTCTATTCTTTGCTTCTATTATCTTAGGTATATCTTCTGGTTCTATATTATTAAGCCCAACCTCTACTAAAGTTCCTGATATAATTCTTACCATATTATATAAAAATCCATTACCTGTAAGGCTGATTTTTACTTTTTCTCCGTCTTTTTCAACATTTGCATCATATATTATCCTAACACTACTTTTGCTACTTGTTCCACTAGATTTAAAACTGCTAAAGTCATGCTCTCCCACAAAGTATGTAACTGCTTTTTGCATCTTTTCTACATCTAGCTCTTGTGGCACATGATATGATAAACCTCTATATATTGCACTTCCTTGTTCCGAGTTATCTATAACATATTGATATGTTTTGCTATGGCAATTGTATCTACTATGAAATTCTTGTGATACTTCTTCTGTTTTTTTTATGCGAATAGATTTTTTTAATTGTGAGTTGATTGCTATGGCCATTTTCTCTATTGGAAAATCTGAGTCAATTTTAAAATTGGCTACTTGTCCAAAAGCATGCACTCCTGCATCTGTTCTGCCAGATCCAATTAGTTCCACTTGTTCTCCAGTAATATTTTGAATAGCTCTTTCTATTTCACCTTGAATATTAAGTTTATTGGGTTGTTTTTGCCAACCATTATATTCTTTGCCATCATACTCAATAGTTAATTTAATGTTTTTCATCTTGGTTTTGCTTATTTTCCTTTTTTATTTTTAATCTTCTTATTTTTTGACTTTCTCTAGTAAATCTTTTATTTATTACATGTTTAATTAAAATATTTCTTAGCGCTTCTTCTTTTACATCTGCTATTAATTTCCCATCTATAGCTACAGAAATTTTACCAGTTTCTTCTGATACAATAATTGCAATAGCATCAGATTCTTTTGATATTCCTATTCCTGCACGGTGTCTGGTTCCTATTTCTTTTGCAATATCTTTATCATCGGCTAGTGGAAGTATACAAGCTGCTGCCGCAATTTTGTTATTTGAAACAATAACAGCTCCATCATGTAATGGCGTATTTGGTGTAAATAAGTTTACTATTAATTGTGGAGATACCTCTGAATCTATTTTTACTCCACTATCTATAATATCATTTATTTTTATGTCTCTTTCAATTACTATTAGTCCACCTGTTTTTGTTTTAGCAAGCTCTGTTGTTGCAATAACAACTTTATATACATCTTCTTTTGTTTTTGTTTCTAAATCTTTATCTATCCCAAAATATCTTGTTAATTTATTTGTTCCCAATTGTTCTAACATTCTACGCAATTCTGGTGCAAATATTACTATTAGTGCAATTACGCCATATGGCATAAACGCAGTTAATATAAAATTCAATATTTTAAGTTGTAAGGCTTCACTAATTGCAGTAATTATTAAGATAAATAAAATTCCCTTTAATAATTGCCACATCCTTGATTTTTTTGCATAAACAACAAACTTATATAAAATATATGTAACAATTGCTAAATCTAGTACTAGAGTTAGTAATTTAAATGGATTTTGCACTAATTCTGTCATATAACTCACAAAAGAATTCCAGATTCCACTAAAACTTAATGTTAAATTTTCGAACATATTTTACCTCTTTTGTTATAATTTTATTTATTAAAAGCAATATAATAAATTAAAGTTGCTGCAACTGATAATACCATCATAGCTGCTAATACTAGCCCCATTATTCTAGTTGCTATTTTTCCTATATCTTTTTTACGTTTTGTACGTTTGTCCATTTTCTTCATTCCTTTCATCTTAAACTAATATTAGTTATAACACAAATATTTAATAATTTCAATGGTAAAATTATATAATATATTTGGCAGTTAGTTGTTCTACTATTTCTTTTGCTTTTGCTTTGCCTTTCTCTGTCTTTTGTAGAGTCAAGTCAATAGCTTCTGCTAATTTTACCATATCTTCTTCTTTAAGTCCTCTAGTTGTTACTGCTGGAGTTCCTATTCTAATTCCACTTGTTACCATTGGCTTTTCAGGATCATTTGGTACAGCATTTTTATTTACTGTTATATTCACTTCATCCAATAACAAAGTAGCTTCTTTTCCTGTTAATCCTTTACTTCTTAAATCAATTAGCATTAGGTGATTGTCTGTTCCACCTGATACTAGGTTAAAGTCACGTTTCACTAGTTCTTCTGCTAGTTTTCTTGCATTTAATACTACTTGATGTGCATATTGTTTAAATTCTGGTTGCATTGCTTCTTTAAAGCATACTGCTTTCCCAGCTATAACATGCTCTAATGGTCCACCTTGGATTCCTGGAAATATGGTTTTATCTAGTGCTTTCGCATATTGCTCTTTACACAAAATCAATCCAGAACGGGGTCCTCTTAAAGTCTTATGTGTTGTCGATGTTACAAAGTCAGCATATGGTACTGGTGATTCATGTTCTCCTGCACATACTAATCCTGCAATGTGAGCCATATCCACCATAAAATATGCACCTATTTTATCAGCAATTTCTCTAAACTTTTTGAAATCTATTTTTCTTGGGTATGCACTAGCTCCTGCTAAAATCAATTTCGGCTTATATTCCATTGCCTTTCTCTCAACATCCTCATAATCAATATACCCATCTTCTTTTACTCCATAAGCAATAAAATTATATAGCTTTCCTGAAAAATTCACCTTACTTCCATGTGTTAAATGTCCACCATTAGATAAGTCCATTCCAAGTACAGTATCACCCGGTTGTAGTACCGTCATATATACTGCCATATTTGCTTGGCTTCCACTATGTGGTTGCACATTTGCATGTTCTGCCCCAAATAACTCTTTTGCTCTGTTCCTTGCTAATTCTTCAATTTGGTCAATGTATTCACATCCACCATAATATCTAGCATTAGGATATCCTTCAGCATATTTATTAGTTAATATACTTCCTACTGCTTCCAACACCGCTTCACTCACAAAATTTTCAGACGCAATAAGTTCTATATTATGTTTTTGTCTCTCTTCTTCTTTTTTTATTTGTTCATAAATTTCTTCGTCTTGTTTTTTTAACATTTCATATTTTTCCATAACCTTACTCCTTTAAAATAAGAGAGAAAATATATACTTTTCTCTCTTCTAAATTTTATTGTTGAGAATATCCGTATTTTTGCATTAAGAAATTTGTATACCATGAATTCATATCAAATTCTTCAACTGTCTCAGGTATCCCATAATCAACTCCATATGTTTCTACTGTTACGCTTTTTATTACTGGTGCTTTTTTAGGTTTATCTGATGCAATTTCTTTTCCTTCACTATCTTTTGGTGCACTTTCACCGTCTTTTAATTCTGAACTTCTATAATACACTTCAACATTTGCTATTTTTTCAACTATATCCATTCCCTCTGTAACTTCTCCGAAAGCTGCATAATATCCATCCAAAGAATTACTTTCTTCTGTCATAATAAAGAATTGTGAACCAGCTGAATTATATCCATATGTTGTTAATGCAGGATTTATACTGCTATAAGCACTATAGTCTTTTCTCGCCATTGATATAACTCCTTTTTTATGTTTTATAGTGTTGTTATATCCATTTGCAATAAATTCTCCCTTTATGTTATATACTTGGTCATTTGTCACATCATCTTTAATATCACTTAAACTTGGTGAGCCTGAACCTGTACCGTCTTTATCTCCACCTTGTATCATAAAATCTGGTATTGTTCTATGGAAAGTTAATCCATTATAAAATCCACGATTTGCTAATCTAATAAAGTTAGCAACTGTGTTTGGTGCTTGATCTGGATAAAGTTCAACTTTTATTGTTCCATAATTTTCAACTTCTATTGTTGCTACTGGGTTTGGTATATTAGTAGTTAACTTTTTGTAAAAGCCATAACTTACAAATCCTATTCCAGCAACCACTAAAATAATTGCTATAATTAATAATACTATCTTAAATTTTTTCATACTTTTCTCTCCTCTATTTTACAATAACCAAATTATACATTTACAATATTAAATTGTCAAATACAAATTGTTCTTGCATACGTTTTAATGAACTTTTTATTGTTCTTGCTCTAATCTCTCCAATTCCATCAACATCATCTAGTTGTTGTAAATCTGCATCTAGTATGTGTTGGAAGGATTTGAAAGATTTTACCAAGTTTTCTACTATATTGCTTGGCATTCTTGGTATTTTATTAAGTACTCTATATCCTCTTGTATAAACTGCCACTTCATCATATGAATCAAAGTCTTCATATCCTAATGTTTTTGCAATTCTTTCTTGAAGCATTAAATCATCATATTCTAAAGTTTTGATTTCCTCTAATACTTTTTCAGCAGTTCTCTTCTTACCTGGTGCAATATAGTCTTTAATTATTAACAATTCCTCTTCTTCTAAATCTCCAACTAATTCTTCTAGTTGCATCTCCAAAAGTCTTCCTTCTTCTCCTAATTCGTAAATAGACTTTTGAACTTCTTCAACTATTTTCATTACCATTTCAGCTCTTTGTATTGCATTTATTACATTTTCTAATGTAACAATGTCATTGAATTCGTATTCGTTTAATAAACTTAATTTATTATCAAATACTTTTTTATATTTTTCAACTGTTTGTAAAGCTTGGTTAGCTTTCGAAATAACTTTTGCTGTGTCTTCTAGTACATATCTATAGTTTCCTTTAAATATAGTAATTATGCTTCTTCTTTGAGATATACTAATTACTAATGCTCCAGTTTGCTTTGCTGTACGTTCTGCAGTACGATGTCTGGTTCCTGTTTCTGTTGTTATTATGCTAGATGAAGGAATTATTTGAGTATTTGCATAAAGTATTTTCTTTAAATCGCTACTTAGCACTATTGCTCCATCCATTTTGGCTAGCTCATATAGTCTAGATGAAGTATATTCAACATCTAATTGAAATCCACCGTCCACTAGCTCTAATACTTCTTTTGTATCTCCAATTACAATTAAAGCACCAGTTTTTGCCTTCAAAATATTCTCTAGTCCATCACGAATTGGTGTACCAGGTGCAATCATTTTTAATACTTCTGTAATAACTGCTTCTTCCTTTTTTAAAGCCATTTTCCTCCTCCTTCATTCTTTAACAACGTAAGATATGCTGATTATTTTTAAAATTTAAGTCCTACTGCTTTCATAGCATCACTCACATTCCTAACCCCTATTATATCTAACTTATAATTTTCTTTCAAGAGTTTTTTATTACTTTCTGGTATAATGCAAGTTTTAAATCCTAGTTTTTCTGCCTCTTTTAGTCTTTTATCAATTAAATTAACGGCTCTAACTTCTCCCGTCAGTCCAACTTCTCCAATTATTACAGTTCTTTTATCTATACTAATATTCTTAAAACTTGAAGCACATACCAATATTGTAGCTAAATCTACTGCTGGTTCACTTATTTTTATTCCACTTACAACATTTAAATAAATATCTTGCGAGCTTAATGCTAGACCTGCTCTTTTTTCTAGAACAGCTACTAATAGTGTAAGTCTATTATAATCAATTCCATTTGCTGCTCTACGTGGAAGTCCAAAAACTGTTGGAGTTGTTAGTGCTTGTAATTCAATAAGTAATGGTCTTGTGCCTTCCATTGTTGCTACAATTACTGAACCTGATGGGTTGTCTTCTCTTTCTGAAATAAGTACAGATGATGGGTTTGTTATTTCCACCATTCCTTCACTTTGCATTTCAAACATTCCTACTTCATTTGTTGACCCAAAACGATTTTTTACTCCACGCAAAATTCTATATGAGAAATATCTTTCTCCTTCTAAGTATAGTACTGTATCTACCATATGTTCTAGTACTCTTGGTCCTGCTATATTTCCTTCTTTAGTAACATGTCCTATTATAATTGTTGTAATTTCGTTACTTTTACATACACGCATAATTCTTGCTGTAATTTCACGTACTTGGCTAACAGTTCCTGCTGCTGAAGATATTTCATCTGAGTACATAGTTTGTATTGAGTCTATAATTACAAGTTTAGGTTTGATTTCTAATATGGAGTTTTCTATAAGCTCTATGTCTGTTTCACCTAAGAATAAGATGTCGTCATTATGAATGCCTAACCTGTCTGCTCTTAGTTTTATTTGTTCTGCAGATTCTTCTCCTGAAACATATAAAACTTTACCTTCTCCTTGTACCTTATCACAAAGTTGCAAAATCAAAGTAGATTTACCAATTCCTGGTTCCCCACCTAATAGTACAAGTGAGCCTTTTACTAATCCTCCACCTAACACTCTATCTAATTCTCCTATTCCAGTATGTGTGCGTATTGCGTCTTTTCCTATTACTTCATTTAAAGCTCTTGGAGTAACCTTTTTTCTTTCTCCAGAACTTGTTGTCTCTTTTGAAATTTTTTCTTCATAAAAGCTATTCCATTCGTTGCATCCGCGGACATTTACCTAACCATTTAGTTGACTCATATCCACAACTACTACATACAAATACAGTTTTTGCCTTAGCCATTTTATCTCCTTTTTTATTCACATAAACTTACAAACATTGCATGTGCCCATGCTAGTCCATTTACCCATTCTGATGTCATTGTTTGGTTATTTACTTGCTCTGCTATAAATCCATGCTCATTTGCCGATTTTATAACAAATTCTACACACTCATTTGCTCTTCTCTTTTCTCCTGATTTTTGATAATACATTGCCATCCACAAAGTTGCTATTGTCCATGGATTTTTGCCTTCACAATAGTTGTCATTTTCATATCTTAAATATCCACCTGTGTAGGTTCTTAATGTCATATTTATTTTTTCTATTGTATTTAATACTTTCTTTTCTTTTGGAGAAAAAATACCAAATGGCGTTACTAAACCTAATAAGCTTATGTCTGTTCTTTCATCTTTTAAATTTCTTGTAAACGTTTTTGTTTTTTCATTGTATAAGTTATTTGAAATATATTTTTTTATTTCTTGATTATATTTTTTAGTAGCATTTTCCAATTTGTTCATTGCTTCTACTTTTAAGCGGTTATTTTGCTCATATTCTGGTTTTAATACAGAATGAATTTCTGTTATTGCATCAAAGGCAGAATAAATACATGCTAAAGAATATAAATGTGTTCCTTCACTTTCTTCCCACAAGTCATAGCTATCTGGTAGCTTGTTTCTGTTTTCAGTATGGTAAGTTGCTTCAATTTCATTTTTTACAATGTCAGATTTGTCCTTTGTTCCTAAAATATTATCCATATATGTGCACAAAAACTTAACTGCTTTTTCGCACATTTTATATGTATCTTTTAAGAATTTTACATCTTTGGTAGCTTTGTAATGTTCATAAACTCCAAAAACTACACTTGCTGTTTCGTCTATTTGATAGCCCCAGCATGGTGCTAATCTTTTATCTGTATAAAATCTTTGCTCCCACATACCATTTTTATTTTGTGTATCTTTACAAAAAATTTTATAAAACTTTTCTGTTTCTTTTGTCATTTTCAAGTTGTCTAAAGCTCTTGTAATAAATACAGCATCTCTTGGCCAACAATAGCTATATCTTCCACATTTAGTCATATCTTCATCAACTTCTACTGCTGCAGATATTCCACCTGTTTCTTGATTTATTAGTAATGGAAATAGCAAAATACTTCTTTTATATATTTGGTTAAACTTTTTATTTAAAGTATTTGTTTCTTTTTTTAATTCTATTCCAATATGCTCTTTTACGTATTTTTTCCAATATTTTTCTACTGTTTGCTCTTCTTTTTTTACATCTAGCTTCTTAATTTCTGTTAATTCTTTATTTAATATTTCTTCTGTTTCATCACTCTTCTTGAAGTACAAGTATACTGTTAGTTCTTTTTTCTCATTTGGTTTTAATGTTCCTATATCATAGCTTATACTAGAATCACATGACATTCCTATATAGTCTTTATCCTTTATAACTCCACTTGATATATTTTCTTTAGTGTTATTTATTTGATAACTTAGAAATGGCTTGTTTGAAAATGTATACATAGTATAATCATGGCAATATTGAATTAAAGTATTGTTTTTAACTTCACCACTCACCATATTGTTATAGTCTGTCAAAAGCTTAGAATGTACTAAAAAGTTTACATTTAATTCTATATTGTTTTTGTTCTCAAATTCGTATTTTTTTACTAATACAGAATTTTTTAATAAAGCAAAATCAGTTTGTTTTATTTTTAAATTAAAATATGTATTTGTTATTTCAGTATGTAAAATGTTAGTGTCCTCAGTATAATATTGATTATATTGATTATTTATATCCTCATGTAAATATATTATTCCTGAGTCATTTATTTTTACTCCTGTTTTAAATTCATCTATCCAACTTCTAAAGTCAGGAAATGGGTACATTACACGAAGTAACTCCCCATTTTTTGTATAACTGGCGGTAATATTTTTACCACCAATTATAGAATCATTATTATATTTAGTTTTCATTAGTTTTCCCTCTTTAATTCTTCTCTACGATTTTCACAATTTGATCTTCTATTTCTTTTAGTCTTAATTTTAATAAGCTTATTTCTTCTTCATTGTCTTTTTTAGCTAAATAATCTTCTTTAACAATAGTTTCCATATCATTAAGTTCATTTTTCAATAATCTTATCTTATCCATCACATCACGTCTTACATTCATTTGAGGTGTTATTGGAGCTACTGTTTGTTCCATAGTTAAGTTTTCGTCTAATGTGTATGTTTGACCATATTCTGGAATAGTTACAGGTAAGCCTATTTCATCTACAATTTTTGATTTTAATATTTCTTGTCCTGTTGGCTCTCCATGAACTAAAAAGATATGTTTTGGTTTTGTAATAAATGAATATACAAAATTCATAAGCCATTCTTGATCTGCATGGCCTGAATATCCCTCAATATATTCTATTCTTGCATTTACAGCAATTTCTTCACCAAATATTTTTACTCTTTTTTCTCCGTCAACAATTCTTCTTCCTAATGTTCCTGGTGCTTGATATCCTACAAATAAAATTGTGCTATTAGGATCCCATAAATGGTGTTTTAAGTGATGTTTGATTCTTCCTACTTCACACATACCACTAGCAGAAATAATAATTGAAGATTCATTTTTTTCATTTAATGCTTTTGATTCATCTGCTGTTCTTGTAAATTGTAAGCCCGGAAATTCTAGTGGATTATCTCCACTTTCAATAACTGCTTGTGTTTCTTCGTCAAATAAATTTGCATTTTCTTTAAATATTTCTGTTGCTGAAATTGCAAGAGGGCTATCAACATATACCGGTGCTTTCATTAATGTTGCATATTTTTTCTTAAAATCTTCGCCTTCTTGTGTATCTTTTAAATTATTTAGTTCATATAATATTTCTTGTGTTCTGCCAACTGCAAATGATGGTATAACAACGGTTCCACCTTTATCTAAAGTTTCTGAAACAATGTTTAAGAATAAATTTGCTTTGTCGTCATTTCTCATGTGCAATCTTCCACCATAAGTTGATTCCATTACTAAGTAATCTGCTGTTTCTATCATTGTTGGTGAAGATAAAAGTGGAATATCATTATTTCCTAAGTCACCAGTAAATACTGCCTTAGTTTCTTTTCCGTCTTCTTTTACCCAAATCTCAATAATTGCTGAACCCAACATATGTCCTGCATCATTAAAACGTACATAAATATTAGGGTCTATTTCTATTATTTCATCATAGTTTACTGGTTTAAATATTTCCATTGTATCTATACCATCTTGAGCTGTGTATAGTGGTGGAAGTGGTTCTTTACCTTCTCTTTTTCTCTTTCTATTTCTCCATTCAATTTCTTGTTCTTGAATGTGTCCACTATCTGGAAGCATTATTGAACATAAGTCTCTTGTGGCTTTTGTTGTTATAACTGGATTTCTGTATCCTTCCTTATATAGTTTTGGGATTCTACCTGAATGATCAATGTGTGCATGTGTTAATAACATGAAATCAATTTCGTTTACATCATATGCAAATGGCTCATGATTTTGCATTTCATCTCTATCTCCACCTTGATACATTCCACAATCAACTAAAAACTTTTTGCCTGCTCCTTCTACTAAAAAGTTAGAACCTGTAACCATTTTGGTTGCTCCTAAAAATGTTATTTTCATAAAATTCTCCTTTTCTTAAACAAATAATTTTGTTTTTTTATTTAATTTTATTGTTTTATCACTATAAAGCTCAATCCTATTTTCTAATATACTTGTATCATAATATTCTATAAATAATTTTCCTTCTTCTACTTTAGTTTCAATTATCATATTATTCAAATCTATCATTTTACTGTCGAATATTTTTCTTATAATTTCATAATTAACTATTTCATCTTTAGTTACATCTTCTATTGCATTTAGCGCCCTCGCTTTTTCATAAAGAACACCTATCGTTTCTTCAAAAACTTCATTTAGTTCAGCTATATCTTTTAAACTAGTGTTTTCATCATACTTTAAAAATCTAAAATATCTTAGTTCATATATATATTTAATTGCATCTTGCCTTATAGCCGATTTCATTATCTTTATTTTAAAGCATTCTAGAAATAATGTACATAGTTCACAAACTGTTTTTAATTGCTTACTATTTGATTCTAGTTCTAAAGAATTCAGAAACTCGAATTTTCTAGTAATTTCGTCTTCGCGTTTAACATAACCCTTTGGATCAAGTAAATCATTGTATTTTTTTATTTCATTTACATGTTCCTGTCTCTCAACTTCTAATCTGTTTGCTAATTGTCTAACACTAAATATTTTGTCTTTATTCTGAAGTTTCGAATTTCTTTCATCATATTCTTCTCTTAATAATTCCTGATTATTTAGCAGTTTATCAATTCTTTCAATTTCCTTTGTTATTTTCTTTTTCTCTTCTGTAATGTCTTCTAAGTACTTAACTTTATTTTCTAATCTTTCAGATTCTAGTTTTGTTTCTTCTTTTACTCTTTTCCACTTTTCTAATTCTTCTTCACTTTGCTTTGATTTCTCTTCAATTGCTATTTTACACAATATTTTTACTATTTCTTTTGCTCTTTGCTCTCCAAAATTTTCTTTTAAATTTTCATGTGTAAGCATTAAATAGTCTGCTAATTGACTGGTATTATTTGCCCATGAATTTATGAAATCATATTCTAGTAAATATACTAAAACTTGAAACATTATATTTATTACATTGTTTTCTATATCTTTTGCAGATATATCCCATGACCAGCCATTAAAATCTCTAATTACTTCTGCTTGACTCATTAGACTGGCACTATTTAAAAAATAACTTATTGATTCTTCAAGAATACTTTCTTCTTCAGTTAAACTCACTTTTTCTTCACCAATTGCTAATATACTCTTTAATAAGGTCAACTCATTTCCTAAAGCAACTATTTTCCCCTGTGCTTTTTGTATTTCATATTTTTCGTTTTCGTCTATTTCATCATTTGTAACTGTAATTTCACTGCAATCATTTTTTATAATGTCTATTATTTTATCTAAAAATTCACCTTTATCACATACTTGTACTTTAGTTTTTTCATAATCTTTATATGAATTTTCAATTTTATAGACCATGCTTAAAAGAAGATTTTTGGTATCCACTGAGAATTGCTTATCCTCTAAAATCTTCTCTAAGCTATTTGTATAGTCTTTCATATGAATTTTACGTAATAGTTTTTCTTTTTTTCTTTCCATTGTATCCTCTTGAAAATTCTATTCTTCTGTATTTTCTACAGTGGTCATTTTTAGTTCTTGCCATCTCTCTTTAGACATAAGTACTTCACGAGGTTTGCTACCTTGATATCCTGATATTACTCCTCTTTCTTCCATTTGGTCAATTATTCTTCCTGCTCTTGCATATCCTACTTTAAATCTTCTTTGTATAAATGAAGTAGAAGCTTGTCTTGTATCTACAACTGTATCAATTGCTTCCATTAGTAATGGATCTGTTCCATCATCATCTGCTTGTTCAGCTTCTAAATCTTTTTCTGTTTTATTTGCATTTTCGATTTGTTCTATTATATCCTCATTGTATTTAACTTCTCCATTAGCTTTAATAAAGTCTACGATCTTCTCAACTTCTTTATCTGATACAAATGCACCTTGAACTCTAGTAGGTTTTGTTGCACCTGCTGGATAGAATAGCATATCACCTTTTCCAAGTAATTTTTCTGCTCCTACCATATCTAATATTGTTCTTGAATCTATTTGTGAAGATACTGCAAATGAAATTCTTGATGGTATATTTGCTTTAATAATACCTGTAATAACATCAACTGATGGTCTTTGTGTTGCAATTACTAAATGCATTCCAGCAGCTCTTGCCTTTTGTGCCAAACGACATATTGAGTCTTCAACATCTTTTGACGCTACCATCATTAAGTCTGCAAGCTCATCTATGATAATTACAATTTGTGGCAACACACCTGTGTCTTCTTGTTTAGATATCTCGTTATACCCTTTAATATCTCTAACACCTTTTTTAGCAAAAATTTGATAACGGTTTTCCATTTCTTGTACAGCCCAAGCTAGTGCTCCCGCTGCTTTTTTAGGATCAGTTACAACTGGAATAAGTAAATGTGGTATTCCATTATATACCGAAAGTTCAACTACTTTTGGATCAACCATTAAAAGCTTTACTTCACTTGGTTTTGATTTATATATTATGCTTGAAATTAGAGTGTTTATACATACACTTTTACCAGAACCTGTCGCACCTGCAATTAATACGTGTGGCATTTTAGCTATATCTGTAACTACTGGTTCACCTGCAACATCTTTTCCTAAACCAAATGCTAATTTTGATTTATGGTCTTGAAAAGCACTTGATTCTATTATTTCTCTAAAGTGAACAATTTCATTTTCTTTGTTTGGAATTTCAATTCCGACTGCTTGTTTACCTGGAATTGGTGCTTCAATACGAATACTTTCAGCTGCCAAATTAAGAGCAATGTCATCTGCTAAATTAGCAATTTTACTAACACGTACACCTTCTGCTGGTTTCAATTCATATCTGGTAATTGCTGGACCAACAGATACATTTTCAACTTTTGCTGAAACGCCAAAACTATATAAAGTTTTTTGCAATTTTGTAGCTGTATCCATTACAGCCTTTTTTCCACCTTTGCTTGTCTTTTTCTCAGGTTCAGCTAATAGTTGAACTGGTGGAAATTCATAGTTTTCATCTTCTTCTGTGATTGTATGTTCCAATTGTAATACTTCTTTTGTCTTATCTTCTTTTTGTTCTTCAACTTGTTTAAATAAATTAGCATCTATTACATCTGGTGAAGATGGTTCCTCTTTCTTTTTGCCAAAGAAAGGTATTGATAAATCATTATGATTATATTTTTTCTTGTCATCTTTGTTATCTTTTTCATTTATATTTATTGTTAACTGATCTTCAAATTGAGAAGCTAGTTTTGCTGCCTCTTCTTTTTCTCTTAATTTTCTACCTTTCGTGTCCTCTTCAATAACTGTATCATCATAAGAATGTTTGCTTTTCTTTTCCTTTTTCTTCTCTTCTTTTCTTTCTCTTAACTCATTTAATAAATCACTAATCATTTCAGCCGGTCTTATGCCAAACATAAATATTAGTAAAATAACTGCTATACCTATTGTTAATATTACTGCTCCTGTAGAACCTAAAGCTTTTATCAAAGGAACTGCAACTACTGCTCCAATTGCTCCTCCTCCAATATCTTTTTCGCCTAAATAATATGCATCTTCTATAACCTTGTCAAATTCTTTGTCTATTGATAAGTTACCTTTTCCTACTTGAAAAATACTAAGCATAGCTGCGACACATAGCAAAAATATTCCATACTGAATTAACTTATGTGTCATATATTCCTTATCGTTTTGAGTCATATATATTGCAATTAGTAAAGTTCCTATTGGAATGATGTATTTTATAAATCCCATAATTCCACCAAGCATAGGACTTAAAGTTTCTCCAATGCTTCCTGATTTTGTGTATATTAAAATCATTAATAATATGCTAAGTAACACTAATGCTACAACAGCTATATTTATATCTATTTTATTCTTCTTTTTTCTTCCTCGTTTAGCCACTAGTATTTCTCCTTTTATACAAAATAAAGGTCAGACGTTTCAAGATGTCTGACCCCTTCAAAATTATTATTTAAGTTCTTTTCTATTATTTTGAATTACCTTCATTGCATCTTGAAGTGCAACTTCAATGCCAGCTAATACGCTATCTGCATACTCTTTTGTTCCTTTTGATATTTCTCTAGACATTTCATTTGCTGTTTCTATGATTTCAACTTTCTTCTCATATGCTTTTCTTGTAATTTCATGTTCGTCAATCATAGAAATAATTCTATTTTCAGCTTCTTTAATTATTTCGTCAGCTTCATTTTGAGCTTCTACTAAAATTCTTTGTCTTTCTTCTTTAACCCATTTAGCTTGTTTTAGCTCTTCTGGTAATTTTAATCTAATTTCTTTAATTATATCTAAAATTTCTTCTTTATCAACTACACATTTACCAGAAAAAGGTACATTTCTACTTTTTTCTAACATATCCTCTAAAGTTTCTAATAAGGTGAATATTTCCATTGTTTTTAACCCCTTTCGAGTGCTATTCTGTTGCACTTTTTGCTAAGAATATAAGACTTACTCTTCCATATTTTCTTATATCTGTTACTTCTATATTTATTTTTTCTAATTCGAGTAATTCTCGTTTCTCATCATCGGTTTCTATGATTATATTTCCTTTTTCTTTTAGTAAATTTAGTGATAAGATTCTTTCTACAGAGTCGACTGAAATATTAGCTTGATATGGTGGATCTATGTATACAAAATCAAATTGCAAGTTTTGTTGTTTTAATAATTCTAAAGCCTTTTTATAATCTTTAAGCATTACTACTGACTTATCTTGCATTTTTGTCTTTTCAAGATTATTGTATATCATTTTTACTGCAGTAGGATTTTTTTCGCATAGATAAGCTTTCTCGGCTCCTCTACTCAAAAATTCAATTGCTATTGCTCCACTTCCCGAAAACAAGTCCAAAATAATCGAATCTTGTATTTTATTTTGAATAATGTTAAATACTGATTCTTTTACTCTGTCAAGTGTAGGCCTTGTTGAAAGGCTTTCAATTGAATTCAATTTAGTTCCTCTTGCTGTTCCACTAATTACTCTCATAGTACCTCTATAATGATATACATATATTTTATATTTTTCTGCTAATATGTCAATGATTTTAACACAATTGTAATATTATCTTAATGCAATTGTAATAATGTTAAATTTCTGTAATATTGCATTTGTATTATATATTAAAATTTTCTAATTGTAAAGTGTTTTGGTCATAGAACATAAAAAAGGTGATTTTCGACTCCGTCCCAAAAATCGCCTTTTTTAATTTAATCTTTATTTACATCTTTTAATAATTCTAATTGAGAAATAAGAAGTGACTCCATTTTTGCTTTGTATACATCAAATTGTTTTTGTAACTCTTCTAATTCTTTTTGTTTCATTACAATTTCTTGTTCAAGTTCTGCTACTGCTTGTTTTGCATTTGCTTGTGCTTCATTTAATATTGCTTCAGCTTGTTGTTTTGCTAAGTTTTTAACATCGTCTGCTGCTGTTTGTGCCATAATCAAAGTATTGTTTAATGTGTTTTCAATATTTTTATACTTAGCCATGTCTTCTTGCATATCTTCTATTTTATTTTTTGCGTCTGCTGATTCTTTATATAATTTTTCATAGTCGGCTGTTATTTCATCTAAAAATTCATCTACTTCGTCTACACTATAACCACTCATCATTTGTTTTGAAAATTTTTTATTTTCAATGTCTAAAGGTGTAAGCATATTTATTCCTCCTAATTAGTTTCCATTTCTTAGCCATGAAACTGATAATTTACTTTTTATTTCATCTCTTGCTATTTCATTTTCGATATCATAATTGAATGGTGCAATTAACACTATAGAATTAGATATTTTTTGCATATGTCCATCTAATGCATGTACTGCACCTGATACAACATCTATAATTCTTCTCGCAACATCTTTATTAACATATTCTAAATTAACGATTACTGATTTCTTTTGTTTTAGCAAATCGCAAATAGTTGCTGCTTGTTCAAATGTTGTTGGTTGTGAAATAACCATTTTTACCTGTTGAACCTGAGGCATTGCAACAACCTTATTGTTTTTTCTACCCCATAATCTTTTATCTTCTTGTTCTTCTTCATCATTTTCAACTTCTTCTGTATCTACTTCTTCTATTTCTTCATCTCTATCTTCTGCTGGCTCCATTCCAAATAGTCCCCAAACTTTTTCCATTATAGCTCCTGCCATTTAAAACAACCTCCTAAAAATTACTCGTCCTTAGTTTTTAACTGTAAATAGTATCTAACTTTTTTTCTCTATTGTCAATAGTTTTTAATTTTTGTAATGATAATTTAATATTTTTGTAATATTTTTGTAACACTTCTATGTCGGATTTTTTAGAATTTCGTCATATAATGTTAAAGTCTTTCTCGCTTTTATTTCTTCACTTGTATACCCCAGTTCTTTTAACTCACTGCTTGTGTAATTATCTACAATAGCATATTTATCGTTTTGTCTCAAAACTTTAACTAGTATTTTATCTTGATATCCATTTCTTGTTCTAACAATATATGAAACTTCATTCTCTCCTTTTTGTTCTTTTCCTAGTGCAGTATTTGGTACCTTCTTTCCACTATCACTCCACCAAATTATGTCAAAAGATACTTTTCTATAGCTAATCATTTCTTGCACTTGTTCGTCAATCTTGAATATAATTACAACTTTGTCATCTTCTTTAGATATATATTCTATTTTACTTGTAACTTCTTTATTGTTCGAAAGTCTTAATTTAATTTTCTTTCCAACTTCTGCTTCTTGTGCTTGTTTAGACTCTAAGATACAAGCTATATAGCATTCAAAATTGTTTATTATTTTAGCACTCTCTTTACTGTCAGCTACTATTTGCCCAGTTTTTAGATTTAAATTACTTAAAAGTTTAGATGTAATTTTTGAAAAATCCTTTGGAGTAAGCACATCTTCATATCCGTCTACTTTATATGACACTGTTCCACTTATTGGTGCATTTAGTTTTTCTGATCCTTCATTTAGTTTATTTTCATAATTACTTCTTTCACTTATAAGTTTGTTTAAGTATGAACCTGCCGAGCTTAATTTTCCTGCTATTTTAGCTTTTTTTACAATATTATTTGAAATTTCTTTTTTTACTTTTGTTATTGTTTGGATACTGGTCTCATTTCTTAATGATATTACCTGGCTTTCTATCTGTTTTTCTAATGTTCTTACATCTCCAGGTAACAAATTATTTTCTTTTGATATAGCTTCATCTATTTTAGCATCTAAATCTTTTATTTTGCTTATCAAACTTTCTTCTCCAGAAGAATAGTAACGAAAAATTGCTTCTCCTTTTGCTACTCTTTCACCTTCTGTTTTTATTTGTTCAATTCCATTTTTATAATTTGAACCTTTTACTATAGTTTCTTCACGAATAATATAACCAGTAGCTTTTTCCGTTTGATAAATTTCTCCTTGTCCAACAGTAAATGTATCTGTAGGATTTTTTATAAACATTACCACCTTGTAAATGCAAAATATAGCAATAAAAAGAATTACAGCAGAAATAATTAGCGCTTTTCTATTAGTTTTCAACGCCTCTATATTCACTTTGTTTTTAGTTTTTTTCTTCTTATTTGTTTTTTTATTTTCCACTGTATTCCTCCAAAATACATTGTATATTTTGTTCTAATGGTGCTAAACCGGTCTATCCACTTTATGTTTTTATTCTTTCTAAACCAAGTTAATTGTCTTTTAGCATATCTTCTAGTTTCCATCTTTAGTTTTTCTATCATCTCTTCTTTAGTAGTTTCGCCTTCTATGTACTCTACTACCTCTTTGTACCCTAAACCTTGCATTGCTGTTGGAAATTCTTTGTATTTATTTACCAAGTTTTGTACTTCTTCTATTAACCCTTGTTCTATCATAATGTCAACTCTTCTGTTTATTCTTTCATACAATTTCTCTCTATCCATAGTTATTGCAAAAACAATATAATCATATGGTGGTGGAGTTAGCCTTGATTCTGCTTCTAGTTGAGTTTTGGTTTTTCCAGTTTGATGATAAATTTCCAACACTCTCATTATACGTTTTTTGTCATTTTTGCTAATGCTTTGCATTGCTTGTTCATCTATTTGTTTTGCTTTTTCGTATAGTTCTTCTAACCCTTTTTGTTCTATTAGGTTTTCTAATTCTTGCCTATATTTTAAATCCGTTTCAAGTTCTAGATATTCAATATTGTATACTAAGGCATCAACATATAATCCTGTTCCTCCAACTATTATTGGAATTTTGTTTCTACTTAAAATTTCTTCTATCTTTTGAGTAGCCGCCTTTTTAAAGTCTGCTACACTATATCTTTCACTTGGTAATACAAAATCTATTAAATGGTGTGGTATTCCATCCATTTCTTCTACTGTAGGCTTTGCTGTACCTATAGTCATATCTTTATAAATTTGCATAGAATCGCAAGAAATAATTTCTCCTTTTATTCTTTTTGCAAGTTCAATAGACAAGCTAGTTTTTCCAGATGCTGTAGGCCCACATATAACAATTACCTTTGGTTTCATTTTGCTCTCCTTTTTACTTTTTAGCTGCTAGCATATTTAAAATACTATTTTGAATATCTTTAAAATAAAAGAATTCAAGTATTAATACAATTATCAAAATTACGCATAACAATATTATACGATTTTTGAAGTTTTGTTTTTTCAATCTTCCTTGTTTAAAATATTTATAAGAACTAGCTAAAAATGGTAAAACTATCATACTGTTTATTGGCACAAAAGTAAATACTATAAAATTTTTGCCCATTTCATTTGTAGTTCCTAAATCTATGTTTTTTGTACTTAGCCAATATATTAGTGATACTAGCATATACATAATAGCTATACCAACTACTATGAAAGTTAATTTTTGTTTTTGTTCAAAATCTTCTCCCAAAAATTTATATGTCATAAATACTGCTACTACATTTAATATTAAAATACAAAGATAAATAAATATAACCATTGCTTTCTCCTATCTTCTTGAAAATTTTTTCTCAATATCTGTTTTTGTCATTTTTATTGCTGTTGGTCTTCCATGTGGACATGTAAATGGATTTGGAAGTACTAATAATTGTTTTAATAAATTATCTACTTCTGCTTGTGTAAGAGCCATATTGGCCTTTACTGCTGCTTTACATGCTACTGTTGCAATAAATTTTTCTTCGATTTCCTGTTTAGCTGTCCTTGCTACTGTATTTATTTCATCCAAGGTCTCTAAGAATAGCTCCTTTGTATCAAGATCTAAGCAAACATTTGGAACTCCACTTAATTTTATAGTATTTTCGCCAAATTCTTCAAGTGTAAATCCAGCTTTTCTAAACATGTCCATATTTTCTTTAGCTATATCCATTTCTTTATGCGACAAGTTTATGATATCTGGTAATAGCATTAATTGAGAATCTTTTTCTGAATCACTATAATAATTTTTCTTTACCTTTTCATATAAAATTCTTTCATGTGCAGCATGTTGGTCTAATATATATAATTCATTGTTTAATTCTAAGATTATATATGTAGAAAATGCTATTCCAATAAACTTGTATGGTGGAATTTCTTCTTTTTCTTGTGGTTTAAATATTGATACATTTTCTAATGATGTCATTTCTTGTGGTTGTACTGTTATCTTTTCTTCTTTCTCTTTTTCCTCTTGTACTTGCTTTCTCACATCAGATGGCATTGTTCCAAAAGTTTTTATATACATTTCATCAAAACTTTGTGGTGTATCTTCCACCTTTAATTCTTCTAATTTATTTATGTTATTTATAATTTGAGTACTATTCTCTGTTGCTGTAGTATTTTCACTCACAGGTAATTCATATGCTGAAGTATCCTCTGATACTTTTGCTTGTTCTTTTACCTCATTTAATCCCATTTTATTAGAATAAATTTGGGCTATTAAGTTACTTTTATCGTCTTCATCTACTGGTTCTTCTTTTTCCTTTTTGAATTTTCTAAATAGTCCTCCAAAAGATTTTTCTTCAATTTTGTTATCATATTTTATTTGTTCAACTGGTGCTGTGCTAACCATTATTGTGTCCATAGGAACTGTTTTAGTTTCTTCATGTACTTTTTCAGTATCTGCTACTAAGTCTCCTTTTAATAGTCCGTCTCTAATAGCATGGTATACTGCCTTAAACACTTTACTTTCTTCCTCAAATCTAACTTCGAGTTTTGCCGGATGTACATTAACATCTACCTTTTTGGGGTTCATTTCAATATTTAATACTAAGAATCCATATTTACCAATTGTAATTAAACCTTTATATCCCTGCTCTGCTGCGCTTGTTAAAGTTTTATCTTTTACATATCTTTTATTTACAAAAAACAATTGGTTTGAACGGTTTGAACGAGCTATAACTGGTTTTCCAATTACTCCTGTAACCGTCATGTCTTCATAGTTATAATTTATTTCCAATATATTTTCTGCAATGTCTTTTCCATATATGCTGTATATAACTGCCTTAAAATCATTATTTCCAGGTGTTTGGATTATTGTTTTACCTGTGTTAATTAACTTTATTGCAATTTCAGGATGAATTAAAGCTATTCTAGTTACTACATCTTCAATATATCCTGCTTCTGTAAAATCTTTTTTTAAGAATTTATATCTAACTGGTGTGTTAAAAAACAAATCTTGAATAACAATGGTTGTTCCCTTTGGACACCCTGCCTCCTCTTTGTTTTTTACTATTCCACCTTCAACTTCTACTTTGTATCCAATTTCATTTTCTATATATTTTGAAGTCATTTCTACTCTGCTGATAGCTGCTATACTTGCTAAAGCTTCACCTCTAAATCCCATAGATTTGACTGTCTCTAAATCTTCTGCTTTTCTAATTTTTGAAGTAGCATGTCTTTCAAATGCTATTTCCATATCATCTGGTGCAATTCCTTTTCCATTGTCAGTAATACGAATGTATGAAATTCCACCGTTCCTTATTTCTACTGTTATTGCTGTAGCTCCTGCGTCAATTGAGTTTTCCATTAGTTCTTTTACTACTGACGCTGGTCTTTCAATTACTTCGCCCGCTGCAATTTTATTTATTGTATTGTCATCTAATAGTACTATATTTCCCATCGTTTTTTCCTCCGTTTTTATAACTAATTATTTCTTTTTGAATTATATCATTCTTTTTCTATTTTTTGTATAGTTTTTAGACAAATTTTGTGTAATTATTTTTTGTACGTCAAGTGAAAAGTTAAATGCAATTCTGTAAATAGTAAATATAATTAAGTCTTACACAGAGTTTTAATGTACAACTTAATGCAATTTTTATATAATTTTCTTTTCTATATCTTTTAACACTACTCCATCGTTTTTTAAATAACCATTTATCATAACAAAATTTCCTTGCTTAATATTTACATACACATAATCTGCCATTTCGTCATATGCTGTTATATTTATTTCTTGTTTATCATATACAGTCATAATTTTAAATCTACTTACTGATATATGTTTAGATTTTAATATAAAATTAAATTTCACTTCTGTTATTATTTTTCCTATTATAAACACTTCATTCATTTATATATATTTAATACCCTTTATTAAATTTTCGCAAATTATGTATATTCTGCTTAGCCTACTAACACATAATTTGCTGATACATTTTTACCTAAATTAGGAAGGAATAAATCTCTTTAATACTAATACTTTCGCTGTATATATTCCTTAAAATATATAATCTGGAATTGTATTAGAGTAGGGAACGCAAACTATTGTTGCTGTTGCTGTTAGTCGTGTTGTTGTTGTTACGGTTAGACGTGTAATTGTTGGCTTTGCCATTATCTGTATTGTAATACCCTCCACGATTAACACAAGGGTTGAAGTTGCTATTGTTGGAGTTAGTAGAGTTTTTGATTTATCCCTATTATTTCTTTTTAATTTTAATAGAATATCTTTTTAGTCAAATTATTAACATTTGCAATTTTTAAATATCCTAAATGTCCTGCTAAATATTTTTTAGCATCTTTACTTGTTAATTCTCCTGTTTTTATATAATATTTTAATTCTTTTACTTTTTTCTTTAGTTTTCTTTTGCCTTTATCTCGTATTTTTAGTCTATACTCATTTATTTTATATCCACAAAAGTTTACTCCTTGTTTGCTTTTAAATATTTGTGTCTTTTTATTTAACTCTAATTCTAAGTTTTCTTTTAAAAATATTTTTATACTTTCTAATATCTCTTTAGCTTGCTGCTTTGTTTTTGTTAATATAATTCCGTCGTCCATATATCTATAATAATATTTACAGCATAATTTATGCTTTATATATTGGTCTAACTCGTTCAAGTAAATATTTGCAAACATTTGTGAAGTATAGTTTCCAATAGGTAAGTTTTTTATACCTTCATTTGAAAATACTATTTCATTTATTAACCATAATA
>ERZ780149.230-NODE-230-length-74459-cov-37.371539_pt1 | contig 74459 bp, 66 predicted proteins | sample MGYA00511367_ERZ780149 | MGnify/ENA primary metagenome ERZ780149 (study PRJEB29588, sample SAMEA2153852) | human gut metagenome | biome: human gut; feature: human-associated habitat; material: faeces | place: Denmark | collected 2008/2010 ... | reverse complement strand
TGTGTCGTGACTTCATTCTACCAGAGCCTGCAAGCTATGTCTTCTTTTATGCTTTTTTCAATTTGCGCAAGTTATTTTACATTATCATTATCACAGCACATTTAATTTCGTGCAATTTGCAAGTTCGTATAATGACATGAAATGTGCCGCAGCCCATATCGACTGCGGCACAAAACTTTCCGAACACTTTTGACTTTGATTTAATTCTTTGTAATTACACCGTTATGGTCGCAATAAATGACAATGGTATCGGTGTTGTTAATGTTTCCATTGTAATATAGAGAATAATCACCTCGTCCGGCACCTAATGCAGAAGTAACATTATCTACACAACTTGCCCCAGAAACCGTCCACTTATTTACAACAGAATTTGCAGTATACGATGTTGAACGACACTCTGCTAACTCATTATCCTTATCATATCTAAAGTTTGCGGTTAGAGTATATTCAGCAACTTTCTCTCCAGAGGAGATAATATAAAAATATTTGGAATGAGTGGCACTTTTATATACATATCCACTACCTCTAACCCTAACATCCAGCACAGATACTTCTAACACTGAAACAGAGTATATCCCTGATTCATAGTCGTAATCAACTTCGGTCACGCAAGATTCCGTCTGCCATAATGGAGATTTGCTATTTTCTATGCTTTCAATATCAAGAGCACTTGCATTTGTAACAGGTGCTATTACCAGCAATAGCATGACCATAGTTAGTATAAACGCAGAAAGCTTTTTCATAATTTTATCCTTTCGTTATTTATCAATCATCAACTCCAAGGATAGTGCTTTGTGATATTTCCATTTTTATCACAACTCATATCCATATAACCATTTGCATTTTGATTGCCATTGTAATAGAGAACATAAGTAGCTGACACATACATATCACCACTGGAATCTCTTGAATGAGAAGCATCAGCAGTACAAGTCCAGTCGGGTATAGCATCGGCTGTTGCACGATAATCAGAAGATGAAATAGATACGGTAGACCCATTATAAGTAAATGTACAAGCTAACCGAAGTGTAGCAACAGTTTGGCCATTACTTGTTTTTTTGAAAATACTGGTCATAGTGTCACTTACAACAGAACGGGTAGCACTACGCTCATTGATATAAACATAGGCCAAATCATTTCCTATATTTACGGTTTGAGTTCCGTATTGATTAAAGTCAATAGAACTATTTATAAGCTTATTCGTTTCTTCGGAAAAGATAAAGTCATACATTTTTTGCATTTCTGTATCTGTCATTGTGCCTGTTGTGGCAGATGCTTCTACGACCAAAACAGTAGAAAAAAGTACAGTTATGCAAAGCAATAACGAAAAAAGTCTTTTTTTCATAACAACCTCCCTCAATTTTCAATATATTCAAGCATATCAGCAAGCATAAATGTTTCGGGACCAAAACCAAGTCGATTTTGACGCTCATATTGTATTGCATCAGTAGACTTCGTTACGCTCTTAAAATATGCGCCTTGGTTGACACCAGCAATGTAGTATGAGCCATGATCATTTGCGACTAAGAATAAAAGAACTGAATCATTTGATGAAAAGGTAGGGGGCAATGGCTCATGTTCTGCAATGACACCATTTACACCAAGATAGGTATTTATTTCAACAGTGACAGAATCCCCAGTTAGTATACCGCCCTTATATACATCGCTGACATCAATACTAACGGTTGAAGTTTTATAAGTTGAATCCGCAGACATAACATATTTGCTTGAATCTGAAACTTTACCTGCTACGATAATATCAGCATGATTGATAAGTGTTTCCATGCTATGCTCCGCTACGGAATTCGCAACATGAAGTGTGTTCTCGTTGGATGGATTAGAAACATTCGGAGATCCACACCCGGAAAGAATACACAGGATTAAGATTGCTGAAACCATAATGGCAAATATTTTTTTCATAATGCTGCACAGCCTCCTTCTCTAAATTAGTAAATATCCTCGATGCCTAAAATATCATCATTGCTTATCGTTCGTCTTTTTACTCCATCACCAATAGTTGCCTGCATTACAGCAGAGCTATTAGATGAATGCCCAAGTCCAAGAGCATGTCCAAGTTCATGCGTAAAAACACTTTGAATATCATACTGACCACTGGTTGGATTTGAAGACCACGAATAGGCAGGATTAAAGTTAATATCTGCTTCTGTTATTTCATTGTTGCTCGTCCACCATGAGCATTGCGCTAAATAGTCAGCCGTTGTTGAGATCATCGTAATATTATTGTATCCGTCAGATTTTGGATATGTGGTTAAAGCATTCGTATAGGTGCTTTTTTGAGCTAATACGCCTTTACCAGCAGATTCCCACGCCTTTGCCCCATTTCCCATAGCATCCTTAAATGTCGTACTAAAAGAATAATGTGGCCTAAAAGAATAAGGGCAACTCGCGTAACCGCCAGTTACATTGACCTCGTATGCAAGCGCCGGAATAGACATTGAAAAAAGTAAGATCAATGCTAATAAAAAAGTTGCAAGTTTTGTTCTCATCATTTGCCTCCTTAAAACATAGTTTCAATCAAAAACGTATGTGGCAGTTGAGTTATAACGACTTGGACAAATCAGTTTTAATTATGCCATCTTCTGCGGTGTCATTTGAGATTCGGTTTTCAGCATAACCGTGAGAAAGTAAAAAGCGCACAAGCCGACTAATCACCAGTCCGGCCTATGCGCCAACAGAAACGATTTTGATACGACCTCTCCATAATCGGGAGCCGCACCAATACCACCAACACGCAAAACCGAACCGGGCATCATTGGGACGATACATGGCGTTACCTCCAATCATAGTTTGTCAGATAGGTATTCTATCCGCATAATAAGTTTACCATATAATGACCATCTTTTTCAATATGGCGGCAGCAATCTGTTTGTGAATTTTCTATGAACGGGCGGCTGTGAGAGGCACTTTGAAAATGGTAAAGGGGAACGGTGCGAATTGCCCTTATGAGCATTGTCTCCCATAAGTTCATTCATGACGAAAGATAGCAAAACAGGCTGCACCCGTCAACGGTCGAGATAAACGCTTACGCGCCATTGACAGCCGCAGCCTGTTTCGCTTTTCGGCAGACAAGGAGGGCAAGCACAAACTGTGCCTGCCCTCCCTAATCTCAGGTTGATTTCTCATAAGTCAAGTATATGTTTTTTTGAGCGGTTTGCATGGCAAGCCGTTTTTTCACGCCCATTTTTTCAAAAAAATTATCCACATTCTTTGGCAAAATGCCTTTCCTGTCGTTGTAGGCAGCAGAGGGAGAAATACGCAGTTTTACGGCAGGGGCAGAGCGTGAGTTGTCAGAGCAAGATTCTACCGAGGTGCCATAATTCGCTGTCCGCTCATTCTGTCCCATCGGAATCTTGTTGGGGAGTGCCTTCCCCAAACCCTGCTATTACGGCTTACGCCGGAGAGAGCGCCGAAGATCAAACCATTAAGAATTTGTGAACATTGAAAAACAGCCCCGTACTTTTTGCCGTTTTTTCTTTAGGTATTTGAGGAGATATTTACACGCGCCCGCTACATGGGCGCAGAAACAGAAAGGAAGTGAAGCCCATGCCCCGCAAACAGTACGACACGCCGCGCCGAAAGCGGGTAGTCAAGACCCGGCTGACCGAGGAAGAATACGCCGACTTTGCCGCCCGCCTTGCGCCCTACGGCATCAGTCAATCCGAGTTTATCCGCCGTGCCATCCGGGGCGCGACCATCCGCCCCGTCGTGACCGTTTCCCCGGTCAACGACGAGCTGCTGTCCGCCATCGGGAAGCTGACCGCCGAATACGGCAGGATCGGCGGCAACTTAAACCAGATAGCCCGGACGCTGAACGAGTGGCACAGCCCCTATCCGCAGCTTGCGGCAGAAGTACGGGCGGCGGCTTCCGACCTTGCCGCCTTGAAGTTTGAAGTTCTCGAAAAGGTAGGTGAAGCGGTTGGCAACGTTCAAACATATCAGCTCTAAGAACGCCAACTACGGCGACGCTGAAAAATACCTGACCTTTGAACACGATGAGTTCACCATGAAGCCCACGCTGGACGAGCAGGGGCGGCTTGTGCCGAGGGAGGACTACCGCATATCCACGCTGAATTGCGGCGAGGAAGATTTCGCTGTTGCCTGTATGCGCTCCAATCTCCGCTACGGAAAGAATCAGAAGAAAGAGGACGTCAAGAGCCACCACTACATCATCAGCTTTGACCCACGGGACGGCCCGGACAATGGGCTGACCGTTGACCGTGCGCAGGAGCTGGGCGAGAGGTTTTGTAAAGAGCAGTTCCCCGGACACCAAGCCCTTGTCTGCACCCACCCGGACGGACACAACCACAGCGGAAATATCCATGTCCACATCGTCATCAACAGCTTGCGCATGGAAGATGTTCCCTTGCTGCCCTACATGGACAGACCCGCAGACACGAAGGCCGGGTGCAAGCACCGCTGCACCGACGCGGCTATGGAACATTTCAGAGCCGAGGTCATGGAGCTGTGCCACCGGGAAAACCTCTATCAAATCGACTTGCTCCACGGCAGCGCAAACCGTATCACCGAGCGCGAGTATTGGGCGAAGAAAAAGGGGCAGTTTGCTATTGACCGGGAGAACGAAAAACGGCTGGAAAACCACGAGCCGCTGATCCACAGCAAGTTTGAAACCGACAAGGAGAAGCTGCGCAAGACCATACGAAAAGCCCTTGACCGGGCAAGCGGCTTTGACGAGTTTTCTTCTCTGCTGCTGCAAGAGGGCGTGACCGTCAAGGAGAGCCGGGGACGGTATTCCTACCTCACACCAGACCGCACAAAGCCCATCACCGCCCGGAAGTTGGGCGACGATTATGACCGTGCCGCTGTGCTTGCCGCATTGGAGAGAAACGCCCTGCGCCCGGTGAATACCACAGCGAAACGCGACGCTATTCCGGCAGACCGCACCCTATCTTCCATCGAGGGGGCTTCTGGCAGGCACGCCCCGAAGCAGGGCGCACCGCAAGCCCCCGCCATTGGCCGCATGGTGGATATTGAAGCCAAACGCGCCGCAGGAAAAGGCATCGGCTATGAGAAATGGGCGAAAATCCATAACCTCAAACAGATGGCGGCTACCCACAATTTCCTGACGGACAACGGCCTGATCGACCTTGACCATCTGAATGAAACCGTGCATGAGAGCCACAGCAGAATGTACGCCCTGCGCCGGCAGCTCCGCGCCGTGGAGGATGAGATCGCCGCAAAGAAGGAGCTGCAAAAGACCATCAACGACTACCGCCGCACGAAACCCGCCGTGGAAGCGGGCAGGAAACTGAAAGGCAAAAAAGCGGAGATGCACCGTCAAGCCTACGAAGCGGACTATATCATCTGTGAGGCCGCCGTGCGTAGGCTGAAAGAGATGCTGAACGGCGGGAAGATACCCGCAGCCGCCAGACTGAAAGGTGAGATCGAGGCCCTCATTTCCGAGAAAAACGGCATTTACAACGAATACCGCCGCGCAAAGGACGAGTATGACGAGCTTGCCAATGTGAAGTACAACGCCCAAAGGCTGATGGAGGCCGGACAGGCGCAGAAGCACAAGAAACGCAGCCACGAGCAGGAGCGGTAACGCCCTAAGCTGAACTTAGCTCGTTTGCCGGGGTAAATATCCCGTCCCGAAACGCCGCAGAACGCACGAAAGGAGCTTACCCATACCCGCATACCACCCATCTTGTAAAAAGAGCGTACAGGGCAAAAAATCGCCGAAATTGATACCGAGATTTACATTTTTGCCTACCATGCCATGACACCCGATAGACGAAAGATAGGAGCGTGAAAGATATGCCGAGAATGAGCAGAGAAAAACGCCTGGAATGGTCGTTTTTCCTCAACCACAGAAACCGCATCGCCTACAACGCGCTTTGCCGGAGCTGCACCCACGACTGCAAGCAGAGCTTCCGGGCAATCGTTGTCCTTTGCCCCCGCTACTGGTCCAAACGGTGGAAGCCGCCGGATGGGGGTCCAAAACAGCCCCCCATCCATGGCAAAGGGCTACCGTGTTTCAGCGTACCCCCGTGCAGAGGAAAGGGGTATCGTGTTTCACGACAGCCCCGACGCATACCGAGAAACCCGTGCAAAGGAGCGTGAGCCAATGGCAGATAACCGCAAATATTACTACCTCAAGCTGAAAGAGAGCTTTTTCGACGGGGATTCCATCGTGCTGCTGGAAAGTATGCCGGACGGGATATTGTTCTCGAATATCCTGATGAAGCTGTACCTGAAATCCCTGAAAAACGGCGGCAAATTGCAGCTTGACGAGCATATCCCCTACACGGCGCAGATGATCGCCACCCTCACCCGCCACCAGATCGGCACGGTGGAACGGGCGATCAAGGTTTTTCTGCAACTGGGGCTTGTGGAGCAGCTTGACGGCGGACTGCTCTACATGACCGATATTGAGCTGATGATCGGCCAGTCCTCCACCGAGGGGGAGCGGAAGCGGGCGGCAAGGCGGGAAAACCGGGCTTTGCTGCCGCAGCGGACAAACGGCGGACATTTGTCCGACATTCGTCCACCAGAGATAGAGAAAGAGATAGAGATAGAGTTAGAGAAAGAGAGAGAGCGAGAGGAAGGACGGCCCGCGCCCGCCGTTTACGGAAAGTATCAGAATGTTTTCCTGACGGATACCGAGCTTGCGGAGCTGAAAGAGGAAATCCCCGACAGGTGGGAGTATTACATCGACCGTCTTTCCGGCTATATCGCGTCCACCGGGAAGAAATACCAGAACCACGCCGCCACCATCCTGCGCTGGGCGGCGGACGATACCGCGAAGGCTGCCCCGAAGCAGGGCATACCGGACTACACCTACAAGGAGGGAGAGAGCTTATGAAAAACGAATTGGAAGCTGTTTTTACGAAACTGACGACGGTCACGCCGGAACCGGAGGACTACACCGGAGAGGACGGGCTGCTGTACTGCGGCAAGTGCCGTACCCCGAAGGAAGCCTACCACACGGAGGAAACGAGGGCATTGACCGGGCATGACAAGCGCCCGTCGGAGTGCGACTGCCAGCGGGCGAAGCGTTTGGAGCGTGAAGCCGCCGAGCAGCGCAGAAAGCACCTTCAAACCGTGGACGAGTTGAAGCAGAAGGGCTTTACTGACCCGAAAATACGGAAATGGACGTTTGAAAACGACAACGGCAGAAATCCGCAGATGGACAAGGCCCGATTCTATGCGGACAACTGGGAAGCCATGCGGGATGAGAATATCGGCTACCTGTTCTGGGACAGCGTCGGCACGGGCAAGAGCTACCTTGCCGCCTGTATCGCCAACGCACTCATGGAACAGGAGATCCCCGTACGCATGACCAACTTTGCCGCCGTGCTGAACGACCTGAACAGCCGCATTGAGGGAAGAAACGAGTACATTTCCCGCCTTTGCCGCTACCCGCTGCTGATCATTGACGACTTCGGCATGGAGCGCGGCACGGAATACGGGCTGGAACAGGTCTACAACGTCATTGACAGCCGCTGCCGCAGCGGCAAGCCTTTGATCGTGACCACCAATTTGAGCCTTGCCGAGCTGCAAAACCCGCAGGACACGCCCCACGCCCGCATCTATGACAGGCTGCTGGAAATGTGCTGCCCCGTCTGCGTATCGGGCGAGAACTTCCGCAGGGAAAACGCCGCGCAGAAAATGGACAAGCTGAAAACGCTGATGGAAGGAAAGGAGCGCCGATGAACGAGAGCAGGAACAACGAACCCCGCCGCCCGGACTGCGTGACCGAGGTACGCATGGGCAACACCGTCCTTGTGGTGTCCGGCTACTTCAAGAAGGACGCTGCCGCCACCGCAGCCGATAAGATGATGAAGGTGCTGGCAGCGGAGGCCGCCATCCGAGCAGACGATAAGCCTGCATTGGAAAAATCGTCATAATGACGGGTCGTAAAGAAGCGAAATTTACAATTACCCGCTATACAGGCCGCCGCTCCGTGTGGTATGATATTCATACGGAATCGCGGGGCGGCTGTCGGAAACGGAGGATTTTATGTTAAGACAAGCCACCTACACTACCCCTGTTACTGCCCTTTACGCAAGATTGAGCAAGGACGATGAACAGCAAGGCCCGAGCCTGTCCATTGAGAATCAAAAGCGCATCCTTGAAACCTTTGCACGGGATAATGGATTTTTGAACTGCCGCTTTTTCGTGGACGACGGCTGGAGCGGCGCGAATTTTCAAAGACCCGGCTTCATGGAGATGATGGACTGCGTGGAAAGCGGAGAGGTCAAATGCGTGATCACCAAAGACCTGTCGAGAATGGGCAGAAACTACTTGCAGGTCGGCATGTTCACCGAGATCACCTTCCCGAAGAAGGGCGTGCGCTTCATCGCCATCAACGACGGAGTAGACAGCGCACAGGGCGAGAACGACCTAACGCCGCTAAAGAATTTATTTAACGAATGGATGGTGAGAGATACGAGCAAAAAGATCAAGGCGGTCAAGCGGGCAAAGGGCATGAGCGGCAAACCCACGACGACCCAGCCCGTGTACGGCTACCTCATGGGCGAGGACGAGCGCTTCATCGTGGACGAGGAAGCCGCTCCCGTAGTCAAACAAATCTATGACCTCTGCCTTGCCGGGAACGGCCCCTCCAAGATCGCCCGTGTGCTGACGGAGCAGGGCGTCCCCACGCCGGGTACGCTGGAATACCGCAGGACGGGCAGCACCCGCCGCTACCACCCCGGCTATGAGTGCAAGTGGGCGACCAATACTATCGTCCATATCCTGGAACGCAAGGAGTATCTGGGGCATCTGGTCAACTTCAAGACGGAGAAGGTGTCCTACAAGGTCAAATCCAGCGTGGAGAACCCGGAAGAAAAGCAGGTGATTTTCGAGAACGCCCACGAGCCTATCATCGACCCCGACACATGGGAGCGTGTGCAGGAGCTGCGCAAGCAGCGCAAGCGTCCAAACCGCTATGATGAAGTGGGCTTGTTCTCCGGTCTGCTGTTCTGCGCCGACTGCGGCAGCGTCCTCTACCAGCAGCGGTATGAGAACAAGACCCGGAAACAGGACTGCTATATCTGCGGCAACTACAAGAAGCGCACCCATGACTGCACGGCGCACTTTATCCGCACCGACCTTCTGACCGCAGGCGTGACCGCCAACCTCAAAAAAATCACCGCCTACGCCGCCAAACACGAAAAGCAGTTCATGAAGCTGCTGGTTCAGCAGAACGAGGACGGCGGCAAGCGCAGAAACGCCGCAAAGAAAAGAGAGCTGGAAGCCGCCGAGAAGCGCATCGGGGAGCTGTCCGCCATCTTCAAGCGGCTGTATGAGGACAGCGTAGCCGGACGCATCACCGACGAACGCTTTTCAGCGCTTTCCGCCGACTATGAAGCCGAGCAGCGGCAGGTCAGGGAACACGCCGCCGAGCTGCAAGCGGAGCTTTCCAAGGCGCAGGAAGCGTCAGTCAATGCGGAGCGTTTTATGAACATCGTCCGCAGGCACATCAGCTTTGAGGAGCTGACCCCTACCCTGCTGCGGGAGTTTATTGAAAAAATCGTCGTGCATGAGTGCAGCTACGACGAGAACAAGCACCGCAGGCAGGAAATTGAAATCTACTACTCCTTTGTCGGCAAGGTGGACTTGCCCGACGAATAAGCCCGACCTGTCCGGCGCAGTGCGCAAGCGCCGGACGGGAACGGCAAAATTTTTTACACTTCTATTGCTTCCTTATCTAACAACAGCAAACATGAAGGCGGATGAATCAGACTATGTGGCCCTGCTGCAGAAGCTAAGAGACGTGCCCCGGGTCAAAAAGGTGTTCGTCCGCTCCGGGGTGCGGTTCGATTACATGCTTTATGATAAAAGTCCGGCTTTTCTGAAGGAACTGGTGGAGCATCATATATCCGGCCAGCTGAAGGTGGCTCCGGAGCATGTAAGCGACCGGGTGCTCTATTATATGAACAAGCCCCCGCACCGGGTATACGAAGAATTCGTCCGCCGCTATGAGACCCTGAACCGGAAGGAGGGGCGGGCCCAGTATCTGGTGCCTTACTTTATCAGCTCCCATCCGGGCTGCACACTGGACGACGCCATTGAGCTGGCGGAGTATATCCGCAGGACGGGGCACCGGCCGGAGCAGGTGCAGGACTTTTACCCCACCCCGGGGACCCTGTCCACCTGCATGTATTACACGGGGCTGGATCCCCGCACCATGGAAAGCGTCCATATCCCCCGGGATGAAGAAAAGCGCATGCAGCGGGCTCTGATGCAGTACTGGATCCCTGCCAACCGGCCGCTGGTGCGCAAGGCGCTGCGCCTGCGGGGCCGGGAGGATCTTGTGGGCCGGGGGCCGGGGGCCCTTGTTCCCCCGGAGAACGCCCGCCCGGAACGGGAGGCAGGCCGCTCCGATCCCCGGCGGAAGGAGGCTCCTGCGGGAAAACCGCCTGCAAAGAGCGGAATATATAAAAATTCCGCAGAAAAAAGAAAAAAGTTAAGCGGAACAAGGTTGACAAAAAGGTCATAAACCAGTAAAATAGCTGATGGTTGATTTTAGGGGTACCGTTATGGAACTATCTGTGCATGAAGCAGCAAAGCGCCTGGGGGAGGTCTTTCCTTTCTCTTTGAGCCAGGAACTGGGCACCATTACCTACTGCGGCAGGCAGCTGGCCTTTAAGGGGCCGGCCAAAGCCCGGGGGACCGTGTCCGGGGACGGAGGCGGCTTTACCGTGGAGGGCTGCGGCGAGGTTGTGTTTTTATCCCGCTGCGCACGCTGCAATGAGCCCTTTGAAGAACCCTTTTCCTTCACCTTCCGCGAACGGTTCGTTCGCCCGGGTATGGCCGGAAAGGAGGAGGAATGCTATCCTTATGAAGGGGACACCCTGGAACTGCGGGACGCCTATCTGGACAATCTTCTCTTGCAGATGCCGCTGGTGAGCCTGTGCAGAGAGGATTGCAGGGGTTTGTGCCCCATTTGCGGTATCAATCTCAACCGCGGCCGGTGCAGGTGTACCGAAACAAACCGCAGCAATCCGTTCGACGTGCTGCGGACCTTGAGTTTTGAGAATAAGGAGGTGTGATCATGGCAGTACCCAAGAGAAAAACATCTAAGGCAAGGAGAGATTCCCGTCGTGCAGCAAACAGCACTCTGGTAGCCCCCACCCTGGTGGAGTGCCCCCAGTGCCACGAGCTGAAGGTTCCCCATGCCGTTTGCAAGAAGTGCGGGTATTATGATGGCGCGCAGGTCATCGACATGGACAAAAAGGATAAGAAAAACGCCTGATCCCATGATTACCCACTGATTGTAAAGCAAAAGCCTCCTCAGCGGCGCAAAGCGTCCGGGAGGTTTTTTTGTGTGCTTTTTAAGGCATTCCGGGTGTTGCCAAGGACCGGGAATGAAGTATATAATGGATCATAACGAATATTCGGGAAAGGATCGCATACAATGATTATAGCCATAGACGCCATGGGCGGGGATTTTGCCCCCAAAGCCGTTGTGGAAGGGGCGCTGCTGGCCCTGCAGGAAACAGGGGAGGATGTGTGCCTCAGCCTGTACGGGGACGAAGCGCAGATACGGGCCTGCCTGGAAGGGCAGAGCTATGACGGCGGCCGGCTGAAGATCGTTCCCTGCACGGAGGTCATTTCCTGCGAGGAAGCCCCCGCCGCCGCCGTGCGCCAGAAAAAGGATTCCTCCATGGTGCGGGCGGCTCAGGCCGTGGCCCAGGGGGAGGCAGACTGCTTTTTGAGCGGAGGCAGCTCCGGGGCGGTGCTTACCGCCGGGACGTTGATCATCCGCCGGATCAAGGGCATTCAGCGGCCCGCTCTGGCCACCCTGATCCCCAATATGCAGGGGGGCTACACCATGCTGGTAGACAGCGGGGCCAATGCCGACTGCAAGAGCGTCTATCTGGTGCAGTTTGCCCATATGGGCGCCGCCTATATGCAGCGGGTCATGGGGGTGGAGGATCCCCGGATCGGCCTGCTGAACAACGGGGCCGAAGCGGAAAAGGGCAACGAGCTGACCAAGGAGACCTATGCCCTGCTGGAGCAGGAGCCGGGGATCCGCTTTGCCGGGAATGCGGAAGCCCGGGAGCTGATGAGCGGCGATTTTGATGTGCTGGTGGCCGACGGTTTTTCCGGCAATGTGCTGCTCAAGGGCACGGAGGGGGCGGCCAAGGCCATTACCGCCATGCTGAAAACGGAGCTGATGGGCACCCTGCGGGGGATGCTGGGGGGCGCCATTGCCAAGCCTGCCTTTGCGGCTCTGAAAAAGCGCATGGATTACAAAGAGGTGGGGGGCGCGCCTCTGCTGGGGGTCAACGGCGGCGTTATCAAGGCCCACGGCAGTTCCGACGGGCGGGCCTTCAAAAACGCTATTCTGCAGGGGGAGAAGCTGGTGCGGGGTTCCGTTACGGAGCAGATCGCCCAGGCCTTTCATTAAAAATACGCCTGAAAAGGCAAAAACAAGTTGACATTGCCCTTCGGCTGCATTAAAATGTCAAAAGAAAATTCATGATTTGTTCATAGCAGCAGCGGAGGTGAACGGCGGGAGGCGGATGTCCTTCCCAGAGGGGCCCGGCCGGGCGGCCCGGTTCTTGCAAGGCCGTTCAAAAGCACTACCTCCGGAATTTTCAAAAATGCAACGCCCCCGGGCGGGAATGGAGATTGAAAATGAAGTTTGAAAAGGTACGCGATATCATTGCCAAGCAGCTGGATCTGGATGCTGCCGCTATCACTCCCGAAAGCCGTCTGATCGAGGATCTCCATGCGGATTCTCTGGATATCGTGGAGCTGGTCATGGATATGGAGCAGGAGTTCGATGTGGAGATCCCCGATGAGATGCTGCCCAAGATCAAGACCGTGGGCGACATCATGCAGTTCCTCGCCGAAAAATAAGAATCAGCCCTCAACCCATGGGCCCGCATCAGCTGGTGCGGGCTTTTTTCAAATGAAACAGGAAAGGCTGCGCCTGCAGGGGCGCAGAAAGTATGATTTATGACAGACAGGCTCAATGCATGTATGGAACGGCTGGGGTACACCTTTCGGGATGCTTCCCTGCTGGAACACGCCCTGACCCATTCCTCCTATGCCATGGCCACCCATTGCCCCATGGGCGATAACGAGCGCATGGAGTATTTGGGGGATGCGGTGCTGGAACTGCTGGTATCCCGGTATCTGTTTGACACCTTCCCCGGCATGAAGGAAGGGGCCATGACCCGGGCCCGGGCCAGTCTGGTGTGCGAAGAAAGCCTGTATGAGGCCGCCCTGGGCGTAGGCCTGCGGGAAGCGGTGCTGCTGGGCCATGGGGAAGAGCAGTGCGGGGGCCGGGACAAGCCCTCTATTCTCAGCGACGCCTTTGAGGCGGTGCTCTGCGCCGTATATCTGGATGGCGGGCTGGAAAAGGCCCGGGAGCTGGTGGAGCGTACGGTGCTCACCCAGGCGGATCAGCGGCTGCTGCCCAAAAAAGACAGCAAGACCTCCCTGCAGGAATATGTGCACAAGGATCATAAAAACACGGTGATACGGTATGAACTGCTGGAAGAATCCGGCCCGGATCACCAGAAGAGCTTCCGTATGCAGGTACGCATAGGCGGCCAGGTCATGGGGGAAGGAACGGGACATTCCAAGCAGAGCGCCGGTCAGGAAGCGGCCCGGGCCGCTTTGGAGGCGCTGAAACATTCATGAGAGTCACCAAACTGGAACTGCAGGGGTTCAAATCCTTTGCAAAGAAAACCGAATTGACCTTCAGCAACGGGGTCACGGCCATCATCGGCCCCAACGGCAGCGGCAAGAGCAACCTTTCCGATGCCATACGCTGGGTGCTGGGGGAGCAGTCGGCCAAAAATCTTCGGGGCGGCCGGATGGAGGATGTGATCTTCGGCGGCACCCAGAAGCGCAAGCCCCTGCCCATGGCGGAGGTGACCCTTACCTTTGAAAACGCCGATCATAAGCTGCCTACCGACTATAAGGAGGTGGCCGTTACCCGCCGGGTATACCGCTCGGGGGAGAGCGAGTATGCCCTCAACGGCCGGAACTGCCGGTTGAAGGATGTGCTGGAGCTGTTCCGGGATACGGGCATCGGCAAGGACGGCTATTCCATCATCGGTCAGGGAAAGGTGGACGAGATCCTTTCCAACCGTTCCCAGGACCGGCGCACGGCTCTGGAGGAGGCGGCTGGGGTCATGCGCTACAGGGTCCGCCGGGAAGAGGCAGAGCGGAAGCTGGAGCAGACCCGCAAGAATATGGAGCGGATCCGGGATATTCTTTCCGAGCTGGAAGGGCGGCTGGAGCCCCTGAAAAGGCAGAGCGAAAAGGCCCGGCAGGCCCTGTGCTATCAGGAGGAGCTGCGGGATCTGGAGGTAAACCTGTTCCTGCGGGAGACCCAGCGGGGCCGGGAGAAGGTGGAGACTCAGCAGCAGTCCCTGACCCTGATAGAAGAAAACATTGCCCAGAACCGGCAGGAGGATGCCTCCCTGCTGGCGGGAGTGGAAGCGCAGGAACAGAAACTGAAGGCGCTGGAAGAAGCTCTGGAGCAGGAGCAGCAGTCCCTTATGTCCCTGACCGCCGCACTGGAAGGGAAGCAGGGGGAAAAGAGCCTGCTGGAAGAGAAGCGGGACAGGAGCCGGCAGGAGATCGACCGGCTGGAGTCCCTTTCCCGGGAAGGACTGGACCGGGCCCGGGCGCTGGAAGAACAGGCGCAGGGATTGGAAAAGCTGGGCGCGGGGGATACCGCAGCCCTGGAGACGCGCCTGCAGCAGGAAAACGAGATCCTGGATGCCCTGACCGGGGAAGCCCGGCAGGGAGAGGAAGAAATAGAAGCCATGAAGGCGGCCATTATGGAAAGCATGAACCGCCTTTCGGACATGCGCAGCAGCCTGTCCCGTTTTGAGACCATGGAAGGGGCTCTGCGGCAGCGGGAAAGCGCCATGGAGCAGGAACGTGCCGCCCTGGCGGAAAAGGAAAACGGGCTGCTTTTGGAGGAGCAGGAGGCCGCTCAGGAGGAGAACCGCCTGAAGGACGCCTGGGGACAGGCCAAACGGGATATGCAGGCGGCCCGGGAGCAGAAGCGGCAGAAGGAAGAGGCGCTGACCCAAGCCAGAAAGCGCCTGAACGAGCAGGAGCAGAGCTGCGCCGCGCTGGCTTCCCGGCTCCATGTGCTCAAGGAAATGGCCCGCCGCCGGGAGGGGTATCAGAACAGCGTTCGCCTGCTGATGGAGGATGCGGCCAAAGATCCCTGCCTTTCCGAAAAAATACTGGGCGTGGTAGCGGAAAAGATCCGGGTGCCCCGGCAGCTGGAGGCCGCCATTGCCACGGCTCTGGGCGGGGCGGCCCAGAATCTGATCTCTCCCACGGGCCGGGACGCCAAAGCCATTTTGGAGCGTCTGCGCGCAAAGGAGTACGGCCGGGCCACGGTGCTGCCCCTGGATCTGCTGCGGGTGAACCCCCTGAAGGAAGGGGAGCGCCGCTGCCTGAAGGAGCCGGGGATCCTGGGGGTGGCTTCGGAGCTGATCGGCCGGGAGGAATCCGTAAGCCGGGCCATAGACCATCTGCTGGGCCGGACGGTGGTGGCCGAGAATATGGACTGCGCCCTGCGTGTAAAGGAACGCTTCGGCGGTTCTTTCCAGATCGTGACCCTGCAGGGGGATATCATTTCCGCCGGGGGCGCCATGACCGGGGGCAGCCGAAAGAAGGAGAGCTTTTCCATCCTCAGCCGGGAGCGGGAGATAGAGGAGCTGGACGCCGGCCGCCGGGAGGCGGAAGCGGCCCGGAAGTCCCTTGCCGAAGGTATGGAGCAGACCCAGAAGGAGCTGCTGCTGCTGGGCGTGCAGGGGGATGCGCTGAGCGAACAGGTCCATGAGACCTCACTGGAGCTGGAACGGCAGAAGGACAAGCGTTCCATCATTGCCCGGGATATACAGCAGTGCCGGGAGGAAAAGGAAAGTCTGGAAGAGGAGCATGCCTCCAATCTGGAAAATCTGGCTTCCCTGAAAAAGAGCATAGACGGGTTTTCCCGGGAAAAAGAGGATCTCCAGCAGAATTCCGACGTGACCCGGGAGGACGTGATGCAGCGGCAGAAAGCCCTGTACGCCCTGCGGGAGAAACGGGAGGCTCAGGCGGCGCTGGTAACGGATATACGCCTGAAGCTCACCGCCGCCCGGAAAGAGGCCGACGCCCGGCAGCAGGAGCAGGAACGCCTGCGCCGGGAGCGGGAGCAGGTCATGAGCCAGAGCCTGGATGCCCGGAAGCAGATCGCCCGGCAGCAGGTGCAGCTGGAAGCCCTGAACCGGGAGCAGCAGGCGCTGGAAGAGACTTTGCAGACTCTCAGGGAGCAGATCCGCACGGGCGAAACGACCCGGCAGCAGAAGAGCGAAGCGCGGGCCGCCTGTCAGGAGGAGCTGGCCGACGTGCGGCGGCGCAGAGACGGGCTGCTGACCGCCACCGGCACCCTGATGGAACAGCGTACCCGGGCGGAAATGGCGCTGGGGAAGCTGCGTACCCATCTGGAGCAGATACAGGACCGGATCTGGACCACCTACGGCCTGACCTATGAAAACGCCATGGCCCTGTATAAAGAGATCCCTCTGGGTTCCGCCTCCGGCCGGGTGACTGAGCTGCACCGGGCACTTCGGGAGCTGGGGGAGGTAAACCCGGGCTCCATCAAGGAGTTTGAAGAGGTCTCCGCCCGGTATGGGGAGATGAAGCAGCAGTATGATGATTTGACAAAGGCAGCTTCGGATCTGGATACGCTCATCGCTTCTCTGGTGCGTACCATGGAAAAGGTGTTCTCCGGGGAGTTCGTCCGGGTGCAGGAGCAGTTTTCTCAGGTGTTCAGGGAGCTGTTCGGCGGCGGGCAGGCGGAGCTGCGGCTTTCCGATCCAAAGGACGTGCTGGGCTGCGACATAGATATCATTGCCCAGCCCCCGGGCAAAAAGCTGCAGATGCTCAGTCTCATGTCCGGCGGCGAGCGGGCTTTGACGGCCATTGCCCTGCTGTTTGCCATGCTGCGGATCAAATCCCCGGCCTTCTGCGTGCTGGACGAGATAGAGGCGGCGCTGGACGAAGCCAATGTCAATCGTTTTGCCGACTTTTTACGGGCTTACAGCCACGAGACCCAGTTCATCCTCATCACCCACCGCAAGGGAAGCATGGAGGTGTGCAACACCCTCTACGGCGTAGCCATGGAGGAAAAGGGAGTCAGTTCCCTGGTATCCGCAAAATTCGAGGAGGTATCCTGATGGAAAAGAAGCAAGGTTTTTTTGAAAAGCTCCGGGCGGGACTGAAAAAGACCCGGGACAACTGGTTTGATTCCCTCTTTGGGGAAGACAGGATCACGGAGGAGTTTTATGAGGAGCTGGAGGAGGCCATGATCCTGGCGGACATGGGGGCCGCCACGGCTTCCGAACTGATCGAAGCGCTGAAGGAGCAGGTAAAGACCCGAAAGCTGAAAACCTGCGCCGATACCAAACAGGCGCTCATAGAGCTTATTGCCGGGCGGGTGGAGACCGGCGCACCCTTTGTGCCCGATACCGCTCCGGCGGCATTGCTGATCGTAGGGGTAAACGGGGTGGGCAAGACCACCTCCATCGGCAAGATTGCCCACGATTATGCCGAACGGGGCCGCAGGCCCATGCTGGCGGCGGCGGATACCTTCCGGGCGGCGGCGGCGGAACAGCTGGGGGATTGGGCCCAGCGGGCGGGCGTGCCCATGGTGCGCCATCAGGAGGGCTCCGACCCGGCGGCGGTGGTCTATGACGCCATTGCCTCCTATAAGGCAAAAGGCTGCGATCTGCTCATCGTGGATACCGCCGGGCGGCTGCATAACAAAAAGAATCTGATGAACGAGCTGGCCAAGATCCGCAAGGTCATTGCCCGGGAACTGCCGGAGCTCCCCTGCGAGGTGCTGCTGGTGCTGGACGGCACCACGGGCCAGAACGCCGTGGCGCAGGCGCAGGCTTTTCAGGAGGCCTGCGCGCTTACGGGGGTGGTGCTCACCAAGCTGGACGGTACGGCCAAGGGCGGCGTGGTGGTAAACATTGTGGATACCCTGCATGTGCCGGTGCGCTTCATCGGCGTAGGGGAGGGCATTGATGATCTCAAACGCTTCAGCGCAGAAGAATTTGCCCGGGCTCTGCTGTAAAATAAGGGTTGACAACAGGGAGAAAATCCGTATAATAGACAGGGTGTAAAGCAAAAAGACTTTACAGGCAGAAACAGAGGCGGAGGCAGCATGGATAAGGTGGTGGAACTGGGCGAACTGCTGGACTGGTACGGGATGCTCCTGACCCGGCGGCAGCGCTCCATTGCCGATCAGTATGCCAACGAAAACTGCTCTCTTTCCGAGATCGCCGAGCGGGAAGGCATTTCCAGGCAGGGCGTGCGGGATGCGCTGGTGCGCTCCGAAGAGCAGCTGCGGGGGTATGAAAGCGCCCTGGGGCTGATCCGCCGTTTTCATGAGCAGGAGCGTTTGTACGCTCTGACCCGGACCATGGTGAAGGAATCCGCCCTGGAACCCGGGCAGAAAGAGGCTTTTTTCCGGGCGCTGGACCGGATGGAGGCCATCTGGGAAGAATAAGCAAAGGAGTATTTCATGGCTTTTGAAGGCATTTCCGCCAAGCTCCAGTCGGTGTTCAAAAAACTCACCGGCAAGGGACGCCTGAGTGAAAAGGACGTCAAGGAGGCCATGCGGGAGATCAAGCTGGCGCTGCTGGAAGCAGACGTCAACTTTGTGGTGGTCAAGGATTTCGTCAAGAAGGTCTCCGAGCGGGCCGTTGGGGCCGACGTGCTGGAGAGCCTGACCCCCGGCCAGCAGATCATCAAGATCGTAAACGAAGAGCTTACGGCTCTTATGGGCTCTACCAACGCCCGGCTGGACTTTGGCTCCACCAAGCCTGCCGTTATTCTTATGGCGGGTCTGCAGGGCGCCGGCAAAACCACCATGTGCGGCAAGCTGGCCCTGCTGCTGAAGAAACAGTACGGCAAGAATCCTCTGCTGTGCGCCTGCGACATTTACCGGCCTGCCGCCATCGATCAGCTGAAGGTGGTAGGGGAAAAGGCGGGGGTCCCCGTCTTTGAAAAGGGCAAGACCGATCCGGTGCAGGTAGCTTCCGAAGCGCTGGAATACGCTCGGCGGAACTTTTATGACGTGCTCATCGTGGATACCGCAGGCCGCCTGCATATCGACAGCGACATGATGGACGAGCTGGTGCGCATCCGGGAAGCGGTGCGCCCCACGGAGATACTGCTGGTCATCGACAGCATGACCGGTCAGGATGCCGTAAACGCCGCCAAAGCCTTCCACGAAGCGGTGCCCCTGACGGGGGTTATCCTGACCAAGCTGGACGGCGATACCCGGGGCGGCGCAGCCCTTTCCGTCAAGGCCGTTACGGGCAAGCCCATCAAGTTTGCCGGCACGGGGGAAAAGCTGGGGGATATAGAGCCCTTCCACCCCGAGCGCATGGCTTCCCGGATACTGGGCATGGGGGATGTGCTGACGCTCATAGAAAAGGCGCAGCAGGCCTTTGACGAAAAAAAAGCCGTTGAACTGGAAAAGAAAATGCGCACGGCCTCCTTTGACCTGAACGACTATCTGGAACAGATGGATCAGATGCAGTCCATGGGCTCCATGGAGGATATCCTGAAGATGATCCCCGGGGCCAGCAAGCTGGGCAACATCCAGATCGATGAAAAGGCGCTGGCGCGAACCAAGGCCATCGTCCTTTCCATGACGAAAGAGGAGCGCTCCAATCCGGATCTGCTCAACGCCAGCCGCCGCAAGCGCATTGCCAAAGGCAGCGGCACCTCCGTGCAGGAGGTCAACCGGCTCATGAACCAGTTCAACCAGAGCAAGCAGCTCATGAAGCAGCTCTCCGGCAAGAAGCTGGGCCGCCGGGGGGGCTTCCCCTTCAAGTTCTGAGGAAAAACCGGTTTACCGTTTTTCATACATACACAATATTTTGTTTGGAGGATTTTTTTCATGCTTAAGATCAGACTGCGCCGTATGGGCGCCAAGAAGGCTCCTTTCTACCGTATCGTGGTGGCCGATTCCCGCGCGCCCCGCAACGGTGCTTTTGTGGAAGAGATCGGCTACTTCAACCCCATTGCCGAGCCCGTGGAGCTGAAGGTGGATAACGAGAAGGCCGCCCAGTGGATCAAGAACGGCGCACAGCCCACCGACACCGTGCGGGATCTGCTCAAGAAGACCGGCGCCATCGACTAAGCCATGGACGAACTGGTTCTGTTTATCGCCAGAAGTCTGGTGGAGAATCCCGATGCGGTGAAGGTCAACGTCCGGGAGGACGGGGATACTTCCGTGATCGAGCTTTCCGTAGACCCTGCGGATGTAGGCAAGGTCATCGGCAAGCAGGGCCGTATCGCCAAGGCCATCCGCACCATCGTCAAGGCTTCTTCGGTACATTCCGATAAGAAGTACGTGGTGGATATCCTGTGATTTCCCCCTATCTGCGCATCGGGCTGATTGCCAGGCCCCACGGCGTCCGGGGGAACGTAAAGATCAACCCCGCCACCGATGATTCGGCCCGGTTCAAAGGCCTGACACAGTGTTACCTGGAGCTGCACGGGAAGCATATCCCCGTGCGGCTTTCTGTTGTTTCTGCGGGGGAGGATATGGTGCTGGCCCATATAGAGGGCTATGATACCCCCGAAGCGGCGGAAAAGCTGCGGGGGACCTATCTGTGCGTAGACAGGGCCCATACCGTGGAGCTGCCCGCCTATACCTACTTTGTGGCGGATCTGATAGGGCTGGAGGTTTCGGATACGGAGGGGAAGGCCTATGGAAAGCTTACCAACGTGTATGAGACCGGCGCCAACGACGTATACGAAGTGGCCGGAGGAAAGCTGATGGTCCCTGCCCTGAAAAAGGTGCTCCACGAGGTGGATATTCCCGGCGGCCGCATGGTGCTGGAGGCCAATGTGCTCAGGGAGGTGGGTCTGTTTGCGGATTGATATTCTTACCCTCTTTCCGGATATGTTTCAGGGCCCCTTTTCCGAATCCATGCTCAAAAGGGCCCGGGACAGAGGGCTGCTGGATATCCGCCTGCATAACATCCGGGATCACGCCCAAAACAAGCACCTGAAGACCGACGATTATCCCTTCGGCGGGGGAGCGGGGCTGGTGATGATGGCGCAGCCCATCTTTGACTGCATCCGCACCGTGGATCCCGGCCATGAGGCCCTGCGGCTGCTCATGACGCCCCGTGGCCCCCTGCTCACCACGGAGCGGGCCATGGGCTTTGCCCGGCAGGAGCGGCTGCTGCTGCTGTGTGGCCATTACGAAGGGGTGGACGAGCGGGTCATGTCCCTGCTGGACGGGGAGGTCAGCATCGGCGACTTTATCCTTACCGGGGGAGAGCTGCCGGCCATGGTGCTGGCAGACTGCGTGGCACGGTTTGTGCCCGGGGTGCTGGGCAGCACGGAAAGCGCCGGGGAGGAATCCTTTTCCCGGGGACTGCTGGAATATCCCCAGTATACCCGCCCGGCCGTGTATGAGGGGATGGAAACACCGGAGGTGCTCCTCAGCGGCCATGCCGCCAATATAGAAAAGTGGCGGCGCCGGCAGGCACTGGAAAAGACCCGGCAAAACCGGCCGGAGCTTTTGGGCACTTACGGAAAATACTATGAAAATAAAGGGAAATAGGGCTTGCACTGCCGGATTCCCCGTGGTATAATGCGTCTGTTGTGGCATTGGGTGGTCCTCTGTTCCCCGTTGAGCAAGAACGCCTGTATCGCTCAAAAATGAACGAAGGAGTAAAATTACACATGTCTGACATCATCAAAGAACTGGAAAAAGAACAGCTTCGCAGCGATCTGCCCGAGCTGGAGATCGGCGATCTGGTACGTGTATTCGTAAAGGTCGTAGAAGGCAACCGGGAGCGTCTGCAGAATTTTGAAGGCACCGTCATCAAGATGGAAGGCGGCGGCATCCGCAAGTCTTTCACCGTCCGCCGCGTATCCTACGGCGTAGGCGTAGAGCGTACCTTCCCCTATCACAGCCCCCGTATCGGCCGTATCGAAGTGGTCCGTCACGGTGTGGTGCGCCGGGCCAAGCTCTATTACCTCAGAGAGCGTTCCGGTAAGGCCGCCAAGATTCGCGAGCGGATCGTGGAGAAATAAGTTCCCTGAGCCCCGCCAGTGCGGGGCTTTTTCCGTTTTGGCGGGCAGAAAGGCAAAAGCATATGCAGCAGATCAACTGGTATCCGGGGCACATGGCCAAGGCCAAAAGAATGCTTCAGGAGAATATAAAGCTGGTGGACGCCGTGGCGGAGATCGTAGACGCCCGGGCCCCGGCCGCTACAAGGAATCCGGACTTTGACGGGATTCTGAAGACCCGGGAGCGGATCGTATTTCTCAACAAGGCGGATCTGGCGGATCCGGCTTTGTGCAAGGCGTGGATCCGGCAGTATGAGAGCCAGGGCATACAGGCGGCGGCCATCGTATCCACCGGAGCCGCCATGAAAAAGCAGGCCATGGCTCTTTTGCAGCGGGCTACTGCCGAAAAGGTGGCCCGTATGCAGGCCAAGGGCATCCGCAAGACCGTGCGCATCATGGTGGTGGGGATCCCCAACGCAGGCAAATCCACCTTTATCAACCGCATCGCCGGAGAGAACCGGGCCCAGACCGGAGACAGGCCCGGCGTTACCAGAAGCAAGCAATGGGTAAAGGTGGGCCCCTATCTGGAACTGATGGACAGCCCGGGGCTTTTGTGGCCCAAGCTGGAAGATCAGCGGCTGGCCCGGCATCTGGCCTATATCGGCTCCATCAACGATGAGATCATGGATGTGGAGTCGCTCAGCGAAAGTCTTTTAAGCGAGCTGTATGCCCTTTGCCCGGAAAAGCTTTTGGAGCGGTACCCCAAGCTGCTGCTGCGGCAGGGGGAGGAAGACTTTACCTTTTTGGAAGGCGTGGCCCGGAGCCGGGGGTTTTTGCTGCCGGGCGGGCTGGCGGATACGGAGCGGGCCGCCCGTGTGGCGCTGGATGAGTACCGTGGCGGCAAGATCGCCAGGATCACCTGGGAAACGCCCGGGGCAGAGGAAGCTCCGCTGCCGGAAGAGCCTGCCGCAGAAGAATAAGCGATACGGAAAGGAGAAAGCCCCATGCGTATACCCGAGCCGGAGCGGCTGCTGCAGATCACCCAATATGACCGTCCCCTGTGGGAAACGCCCGGGGTGGTGCTGGCAGGGATGGACGAGGTGGGCCGGGGCCCCCTGGCGGGCCCGGTGGTGGCAGGCTGCGCCGCCATGCCGCCGGAACCCCTGCTGGCGTATGTAAACGACTCCAAAAAGCTTTCTCCCAAACGCCGGGATATGCTCTATGAGCAGATCACCGCACAGGCGCTGGGGTATGCCACCGCCTGGGTGGGGCCGGAGGATATAGACCGGATGAACATTCTGCAGGCCACAAGGCTGGCCTTTGCACAGGCGTTTGCCGCCATGCCCATAGAGGTGACGGATGTGATGATCGACGCCCTGACGGGGCTGGATATCCCTGCCCGGCAGCATTCCCTTATACACGGGGACGCCCTGTGCTATTCCATTGCGGCCGCCTCCATAGTGGCCAAGGTGGAGCGGGACAGATACATGGAGCGCATGGACGCCCTGTATCCGGAATACGGCTTTGCCCGGAACAAGGGCTATGGCACGGCGGAGCATATTGCCGCCCTGAAAAAGTACGGTCCCTGCCCCCTGCACCGGCGGAGCTTTATCGGGCGCTTCTGCCCGGAGGCATAGGATGAACGCCGGGGAAAAGGGGGAGCGGCTGGCTCTGGAATACCTGCTGAAAAGGGGCTATACCCTTCGGGCGAAAAATTACCGGGCCGGGCACCGGGAGATAGATCTGATACTGGAGGACAGGGAGGGGGTCATCGTCTTTGTGGAGGTGAAGGCCCGCTCCTCTTTGCGCTACGGGCTGCCCCGGGAGGCCGTGGGCCGGGCCAAACAGAACTTTGTGCGGGAGGCGGCCCAGAGCTACCTGCTGGAACAGGGGCTTCATGACCGCTATGTCCGCTTTGATGTGACGGAAGTGTATCTATCCGAAAACCGAATTGAACACATTGTGAACGCTTTTTGACAACGGATTGCCAAAGATGGCTCCGCTATGCTATCATATATCCAAACACATTGGTATAAGCGCGGAGGAAAAGCGTGAAAAGAAAGCACTGGCTGGGAATACTGTGGCTGCTGGCCCTGCTGCTCCTGCTGGGGGGCTGCCGGAAGGCTGAGGGGGAAGATCCCGCCCTGCCCATGGATCTGCCCCTGGAGGCGGAGGAAAACGGACTGCCCCGGGACTGGGAGATCAGCGTGTACGGGGAAGACTATGAGGCCGTCTGCGAGGACGGAGCTTTGCGGCTTACTTTGGAAGAGGGGGACGATCTGCGCCTGACCCACCTGGTGCAGGTGTCTCCGGAAAGCCGGTATATCCTTTCCGCCCTGATCCGAACCCGGAATGTGGAGGAAGGCAGGGGCGCCACCCTTTCCATAGACAATTACAGCCTGGATAAAAGCTGCGTATACAGCGAAAGCCTGTACGGGGACAATGACTGGACCCCGGTCTTTCTGTACTTTGAAACGCAGGCCGGCCAGACGCAGGTGAACCTGGCCCTGCGGCTGGGGGGATACAGTGAAAACAGCACCGGCACCGCCTGGTTCAGGGAAGTGCGCCTGGAACAGGGCAGCGGTGCAGAGGGAGAGTATCAGCCGCTGTCTCCCTGGGGCGGCGGTCAGGAGAGCCAGGAGCAGCAGGAGTGGAGTGAGCAGACCTATAAGTCTCTGTTCGCGGCCCTTTTGTGGGCGGCGGTGCTGACGGGCATCGTGCTGCTGTTCTGCGTATTCCGGAACCGGGAGCGCTGGGAAGCGCTGGATCCGCAGGAAAGCACCTGCAAGCGCACCTTTGGGTGGATCCTGCTGCTGGGGCTGCTGCTGCGTCTGGTGCTGTGTCTGGTGTTCAAGGGCCATGATACGGATATGAACTGCTTTATTGCCTGGGGGCAGTCTATCGCCCGGGAAGGCACCTCCACCTTTTATACGGCAGCGGGCCATGAGTGGTACGACTATCCTCCGGCCTATATGCTGTTTCTGGGGGGCTGGTCCGCCCTGTGGAACCTGCTGGGGGTGGATGTATACAGCAGCTTCGGAAAGTTTCTGTATATGCTGCCCGCCATTGCCGCCGATGCGGGCTGTGCACTGCTGCTGATGCGCTTCAGCCGGGAGCAGGGGGCCACCCGGGGCAAAGCCCTGCTGCTGGGGAGCCTGGTGTACCTGAATCCGGCGCTGTTCTTCCTTTCCGGGGCCTGGGGGCAGATCGATTCCATACTGACTTTCTTCCTGCTGCTCTCCTTTATGCTGCTGCAAAAGGAGCGGCAGACTCTTTCCGGGTGCGTGTTCGGGCTGGCCGTGGCCATCAAATGGCAGGCGCTGATGTTCGGCCCGGTATACGGCCTGTTCCACCTGCTCATGCTGGCGCCCTTCGAAAAGAAAGACGTGTGGAAAAAACTGAGCGGCACGCTGCTGGGGGCTTTGGGCGCCCTGGGGGTGCTGCTGGTGATTTCCCTGCCCTTCAAGGGGGAGCAGGATCTGTTCTGGCTGGTGAACCGGTTCCTTTCCGCCAGCAGCGGTTATGATTACGCCTCCGTAGAAGCATACAACTATATGGCGCTGGTGGGCGGCAACTGGAAGCCTGCCGGGGAAGGGCTGCTGGGCTCGGCACTGACATATAAGCAGTTTGGCACCGCATGCATCCTGCTGGGGGTGCTGCTGGGGGCCGCTCTGGGCCTGAAGAAGAACCGGGATCTGCTGAAGCAGGGGCGCTCTCTCACGGAAGAAAAGGGAGCTCTGTATCTGCTCGCCGCGCTGGTCATGGCGCTAATCTTCACCTTCGGCCATTATATGCATGAGCGGTATGTGGTGCCGGTGCTGGTGCTGCTGCTCTTTGCCTATGCCGCCTATGGGGATAAGCGGCTGCTGGCGGTCATGGCTCTGTTTACCTGCACCACCTTCCTGAATGAAATGACCGCCATGTATGTGGTCAGCAAGGCCGCCATGAGCATTGTCAGGGGGTCTGTGGAGCATACGGCCACGCTGCGGCTGTGCGCCCTTTGCGAGGTGGGGGTATGCGTATACTTTGTGTATCTGACGCTGGATGTGCTCTTTCATATCCGGCCGGAAAAGAAGGGGATCCCCTTTTATGAAAGCCGGGACTGGAACCGGAAGCTGGAGGAGGCGCTGCAAAAATGAGCAAAAAGAATACCCTGCGGCCGGCGGAATCCCTCAATCCCTTTGAGACCCATGCCAGCGAAAAGCTGGTCCGGGCAGACCGGATCTGCCTGCTGGTATTGACGCTGCTGTACGGGCTCATTGCCCTTTTGAATCTGGGCACCCTGAACTTCCCCGAAAGCGTGTATTACGGGGATACGGGGGATACCTTTACCCTGACCTTTGACGCCCCCGTCACCCTGGCCGAAGCCTGGTGCAACGGGAACATTGCCACAGGTTCTTTGACCTTTACCAACGAAGAAGGGGAGAGCTGGACCTACACCCAGGATCAGGGGGCTATGTTCAAGTGGCATAAGGAGACGGTGGATCTGCCTGTGTCCGATACGCTTACGGTAGAGGCGGAAGGAGAGGTGGCCGTCAACGAGATCGCCTTCTTTGATGAGGCGGGCAACCTGCTCCCGGTCACGGCTTCGGCAGAGGGAGCGGCCCTGGTGGATGAACAGAGCACCGTGCCCGACCAGCCCGGCTATTACAACGGAATGATCTTTGACGAGATCTACCATGCCCGGACGGCCTATGAGCACATCCACAACATGTCCGTATACGAATGGACCCACCCGCCGCTGGGCAAGCTTATCATTGCCCTGGGCATACTGATATTCGGCATGAATCCCTTCGGCTGGCGGATCATGGGGACGCTGTTCGGCATTGCCATGGTGCCCATCCTGTATGTGTTTGCCAAGCGGATGCTCCGGCGGACGGATTATGCCCTGCTGGCGGCCGGGTTGTGGGCCTTTGACTGTATGCACTTTACCCAGACCCGCATCGCCACCATAGACGTATACGGGGTGTTCTTTATCCTGCTGATGTTCCTGTTCATGTATGAATATATCCGCAGGCCCTATCTGACCACGCCCCTGAAGGAAAAGTTCCGGTATCTGGCTCTCAGCGGCCTGAGCTTCGGGCTGGGGGTGGCCAGCAAATGGATCGGCTGCTATGCGGGGGCCGGTCTGGCGGTGCTGTTCTTCGGTCATGTGCTGGCGGCTCTGTACCGGACGCTGCGTCTGGAGCCGGGGGAGAAAAAGCAGGCCCAGCTGAAGCGCTTCTGGAACGTGACGTGGAAGACCGTGCTCTGGTGCTGTCTGTTCTTCCTGGCGCTGCCGGGAGGGATCTATTTTGCCTCTTATATCCCCTACTACCGGTATGAAGGGGATACCAGCCTGAAGGAGGCCTGGGATACTCTGTTGTATTACCAGAAGATCATGTACAACTACCATTCCAAGCTCACTGCCACCCATATGTGCCAGTCCGCCTGGTATCAGTGGCCCTTTACCGCCAAGAGCGTGTGGTTCTTTGTATCCGGGGGCAACGGATGGATCTCCAACATTTCCAGCACGGGCAACCCTGCCGTGTGGTGGGTCAGTTCCGTAGGGGCCGTGTGTTTGCTGCTGGAGTGGGTCATGGGCCGGCTGAAAAAGGATCCCGCCCTGCCGGTGCTGCTCGTGGGGGTGCTGGCCAATTATCTGCCCTGGGTGCTGGTGTCCCGGTGCGTGTTTCTGTATCACTTTTTTGCAACGGTGCCCTTTATCCTGCTGGCAACGGTCTACCTTCTCTGCCATCTGGAGCGGCAGAACAGCCGCCTGCGCATGGTCAAGTGGGTGTGGCTGGGGCTGGCCGTTGTGTATTTCCTGTTGATGTACCCCGCCATTTCCGGGCTGCCTACCCCCATGTGGTATGCCAGCTTTCTGGAAAACGTGCTGCCTACGGGCTATCTGTACTACGGCTGGGTATAACCCCGGCTTCCCTGGATTTTCTGCAAAAGGAAGGAGGCGCCCATGCTGGCTCAGGCCATCAGCTTTGGACTCAGCGGCTTATCCGGTTTTCCCGTGGAGGTGGAGGCGGATATTTCCCCCGGTCTGGGGGCCTATGAAACGGTGGGCCTGCCCGATGCGGTGGTAAAGGAATCCCGGGAACGGGTCCGGGCCGCGGTGAAGAACAGCGGCTATCCCTACCCCATTGCCCATATCACCGTGAGTCTGGCTCCGGCGGATGTGCGCAAGGAAGGCTCTTTGTATGATCTGCCCATTGCCCTGAGCCTGCTGGCGGCTTCCGGTCTGGTGCCGCAGCCGCCCCTGCGGGAAACGGTGATCCTGGGGGAACTGGCGCTGAACGGGGATGTGCGGCCGGTGAACGGCGTGCTGCCCATGGTCATAGAGGGACGAAGCCGGGGGTATACGGCTTTTCTGGTCCCGGCGGGGAACGGGGAGGAAGCCGCCTGCGTGGAGGGCGTCCGGATCTTGCCTGTCCGCTCCCTGCAGGAAGCGGTGGACTATCTTCGCGGCGCAGCGGAGATACAACCCCTGCCCATGACCCGTTTTGACCGGGAGGAGCTGGTCTATTCCTCAGATTTTGCGGATATACGGGGGCAGGCGGCGGCCAAGCGGGCGGTGGAGATCGCCGTGGCCGGGGGGCATAACCTGCTGCTGTGCGGCACGCCCGGCTCCGGCAAGACCATGCTGGCCCGGGCTATCCCCTCCATATTGCCGGAGCTCACCTTTGAAGAAGCTTTGGAGATCACCAAGATCCATTCCCTTACCGGCCGCCGGGGGCTGGTAAAGGAGCGTCCCTTCCGGGCCCCTCACCACGGGGCTTCCGCCGCCGCTCTGGTGGGCGGGGGCACAAAGGCCCAGCCCGGGGAGATCAGCCTGGCCCATCTGGGAGTGCTGTTTCTGGATGAGTTCCCGGAGTTTCAGCGCACGGTGCTGGAAAGCCTGCGCCAGCCTTTGGAGGACGGGTGCATCACCGTCAGCCGGGCCATGGCCAGCAGCACCTATCCGGCGGCTTTCATTCTGGTGGCGGCCATGAATCCCTGCCCCTGCGGCAACCGGGGCTCCAGGCAGCGGCGCTGCACCTGCACCCCCGTGCAGATACAGCGGTATGTAAAGCGGCTCAGCGGCCCTTTGCTGGACAGGATCGATATCCAGATGGAGATGCACGAGGTGCCGCTGGAAGAGCTCTCTCAAAAGCAGCGGGGAGAATGCTCCGCCGTGATCCGCCAGCGGGTCAACCTGGCCCGGCAGCGGCAGCGGGAGCGCTTTAAGGAAGAGAGCATCCACATGAACGCCCAGATGAACGTGCGCCAGCTGGAAACCTATTGTCCCCTGAGCCCGGAGTGCAGGAGCCTGCTGCAGCAGGTGTTCACCCGGATGCATCTTTCCGCCCGGGGCTACCAGCGCATCCGCAAGGTGGCAAGGACTATTGCAGACCTGGAGGGCAGGGAACAGATAGAACCCCGGCATCTTTCCGAAGCCATCCGCTACCGTTCCCTGCCGCTGCTGCAGGAGGAGACTTTATAACCTTTAAGCTCACAGGAAGGGAGACCCCTTATGATCGACGCCCAGGACAGGCTGATCCTCTGGCTTCATTACGGAACGGAGCTGCATTATAAGCTCTTTGCCCGGATAAGAGAGACATACTTTTATCTGGAGGAGGCTCTGGAAGATGTGAAAAAGGGGGATTTTTCCCGCTTTCCTCCCAATATGAAGGAAGAGACCCGGCAGCGGCTGAAGGACGCCTCCCGGGATGGCTTCATGGATCGTTACTGCAGCTGGATGGATAAAAAGGGCGTGGGCATCCTGACGGTGGACGCCTATGCCTATCCCTCTCTGCTCAAGGAGATATCCGATCCGCCGCCGGTGCTTTTTTACCGGGGCCACTGGGAAGGGGATCCGCCCCTGCCCGTAGCGCTGGTGGGCACCCGCCGCTGTACGGATTACGGCCGGGATACCGCCCGGCAGTTCGGCCGGGAACTGGCGCAGTCCGGGGCCACGGTGGTCACGGGGCTGGCCACGGGTATAGACGCTTACGGCGCTCTGGGGGCGCTGGAGTGCAAGGAGGCAGAACATCCCGTCATCGGGGTGTTGGGCTGCGGCATCGACGTGGTCTATCCCAAGGGCAACGAGCGGCTTTATGAGGCCGTAGCCGCCCGGGGCTGCCTGTTTACGGAATTCATGCCCAAAACGCCCCCGCTGGGCCATCACTTCCCCTATCGGAACCGGATCATCAGCGGCCTGAGCCAGGGTGTGGTGGTGGTGGAAGCCGGAGAAAAGAGCGGCGCCTCCATTACGGCAGGGCTGGCGCTGGAGCAGGGCAGGGAGGTATTTGCCGTGCCCGGCCGCATAACGGATCCCATGAGCAGCGGCACCAACCGGATGCTCCGCCGGGGCGAGGCAAGGCTCATTACTTCCGTAGGGGAGATACTGGAGGAGTTTGGACTGGAAAGCGGAGAAGAATCCGTACCGGCGGTGAACTTCCGGGATCTGACGCCTTTGGAAAAGGATATCTACCGGGCTCTGAGCCAGGGAGAAAAGAACGAGGACGAGCTGCTGGACCGGCTGGACTGCGACGTGGGGGATTTGATTTCCACCTTGACATCCATGACTTTTTCGGGAATAATTAAGCAGCTGCCCGGCAGCCTGTATGCGCTGGATCCCATGTCCGCCCGGGTGGTGTATTAAAGAAGATCAATCAAAGAAGGCATCCGCCTGCCGGATGCGGAAGGTAACTGTATGGCAGAAGCGTTAGTAATAGTAGAGTCCCCGGCCAAGGCCAAGACCATCGGCAAATATCTGGGGAGCAAGTATAAAGTCATCGCCAGCAACGGCCACATTCGGGATCTGCCCAAAAGCCAGCTGGGGGTGGATGTGGAGCATGGGTTTGCCCCTAAGTATATTACCCTTCGGGGCAGAGGAGATGTGCTGGAGAACATCCGCAGGGAAGCCAAAGAGGCCAAGACCATCTATCTGGCTACCGACCCTGACCGGGAGGGGGAGGCTATCTCCTGGCACCTGGCGGAGATACTGAAGCTGGATCCCGGCAGCAAGTGCCGCATTGAGTTTAACGAGATCACCTCCGCCGCCGTAAAAGGCTCTTTGAAGAAGGTTCGCTCCATCAATATGGATCTGGTGGATGCCCAGCAGGCCCGCCGGGTGCTGGACAGGCTGGTGGGCTATAAGATCAGCCCCATCCTCTGGGCCAAGGTGCGCAAGGGCCTTTCTGCGGGCCGGGTGCAGTCTGTGGCCACCCGGATCATCTGCGACCGGGAGGAGGAGATCAACGACTTCGTGCCCCAGGAATACTGGGTCATTACCGCCCTACTGGGGGAGAAAAAAGGTTTTGAAGCCAGATTCTATTCCATGGACGGGAAAAAGGAGCTTACCTGCAAGGAGGAGGCCGATGCCGTGCTGGCAGCCATAGAAGGGAAGCCCTTTGTGGTGGCCGAACGGAAGGTGGCGGAAAAGAAGCGCCATGCGGCTCCGCCCTTTACCACCTCCAGTTTGCAGCAGGAAGCCTCCAGAAAGCTGAACTTTATTGCCAAAAAGACCATGCTTATTGCCCAGAAGCTCTATGAGGGGCTGGAAATAGGCAAAAAGGGCCCTGTTGGCCTGATCTCCTACATCCGTACGGACTCCGTTCGGGTGGCCAAGGAGGCGCAGGACGCCGCCAGAGAGCATATTCTGACCCACTACGGGCTGGAGTATCTCCCGGAAACGCCCAATGTGTATAAGGGCCGCAAGGAGGCACAGGACGCCCATGAGGCCATCCGCCCCACGGATCTGAAAAATGATCCCAAGGAGCTCAAGGCGTATCTGAGCAACGATGAATACAAGCTTTACAAGCTTATCTACGACCGTTTCCTGGCCAGTCAGATGGGGGACATAGTCTATGAAGCCACCTCCGTTTCCTTCGACTGCGGCCGGGCGCAGTTCCGGGCCAACGGCAACCGCACGTTGTTCCCGGGCTTTACGGCCGTGTATACCGAGGGCCGGGACGATCAGCAGGAAACCGTGGGCCAGCTGCCCCTTATGGAGCCGGGCGACAGCTTTATTCCCCGGAAGATAGACTGCGGCCAGCGCTTTACCCAGCCTCCCGCCCGCTTTACGGAGGCTACTCTGGTAAAGGCGCTGGAAGAAAAGGGCATCGGCCGCCCCTCCACCTATGCGCCCACCATCTCCACCATTGTGGACCGGGGCTATGTCCTGCGGGAAAAGAAGACCCTCATGCCTACGGAGCTGGGCTTTGTGGTCACCCGGCTCATGAAGGAAAACTTTGCCGATATCGTAGACGTGGCCTTTACCGCCGGCATGGAAGAAAAGCTGGATCAGGTAGAGGAAGGCAAGGCTCAGTGGCAAAAGGTCATTGCCGATTTTTACGGCCCCTTCGAAAAAACGCTGAAAAAGGCCGAAAGCACCATAGAAAAGGTCAAGCTGGAGGATCCCGTGTCCGATGTGCCCTGCGATCTGTGCGGCGCCATGATGGTCATCAAGGACGGGCGCTTCGGCAAATTCCTGGCTTGCCCCAACTTCCCCAAATGCCGCTGTACCAAGGCCATTCTGGAAAAGCTGGATGTGCCCTGCCCCAAGTGCGGCGGGGAGCTGATCAAACGGCGCACCAAAAAAGGCAAGGTGTTTTACGGGTGCAGCCACTACCCGGAGTGCGATTTTGTAAGCTGGGATAAACCGGTAAACAAAAAGTGCCCCAAGTGCGGCAAGCTTCTGGTGCAGCGCATGGGCCGCAACGGGCCCTTTATCGCCTGCCCGGACAGAGAATGCGGGTATATCCTGCGCAGTGGGAAAAAGAGCGAGGAAAAGACGGCGGATACCGCCGAAGAATAAGTGTTTTTGCGGATAAGGAGAGCAGATGGAGCCCATCACGGTAGTAGGCGCAGGTCTGGCAGGCTGCGAGGCCGCCTGGCAGCTGGCCCAAAGGGGTCATTCGGTCATATTGCGGGAGATGAAACCGGAGAAGATGACTCCGGCCCACCACAGCCCGGCCTTTGGGGAGCTGGTATGCTCCAACTCCCTGCGCTCCGACCGGATGGAAAACGCCGTAGGCCTGCTCAAGGAGGAGATGCGGCGGCTGGATTCCCTGATCCTTGCCTGCGCCGATGCGACCCGTGTACCGGCCGGGGGCGCTCTGGCCGTGGACAGAGAGGGGTTTTCCGCCCGGATCACGGATATGATCCGCTGCCATCCGCAGATCACCGTGGAGCCGGGAGAGACGGAGGAGATCCCTGCCGATCCCTGCATCATCGCCACCGGCCCCCTGACCAGCGATGCCCTGGCCGAAAGTATAGCCGCTTTTGCCGGGACGGGGCTGCATTTTTATGATGCGGCGGCGCCTATCGTATATAAAGACAGCCTGGATATGTCCCGGGTATACGCCGCTTCCCGCTATGGCCGGGGAGAGGATTATTTGAACTGCCCCATGACCCGGGAGGAGTATTTTACCTTTTACCGGGCCCTGACAGAGGCGGAGACAGCACCCCTGCACAGCTTTGAGACCCCCAGAGTGTTTGAGGGCTGCATGCCTGTGGAGATCATGGCCAAAAGAGGGGAACTGACCCTGGCCTATGGCCCCATGAAGCCTGTGGGGCTGGAAATAAACGGAGTCATGCCCTTTGCGGTGGTGCAGCTCCGGCAGGACGATAAGGACGGGCGGATGTATAATATGGTGGGCTTCCAGACGAATCTGAAGTTTCCGGAACAGAAGCGGGTGTTCGGCCTGATCCCCGGGCTGGAGCATGCGGAGTATGCCCGCTATGGAGTCATGCACCGGAATACGTTTCTGGCTTCCCCGGGCTTTCTGAACTGGGATTATTCCGTAAGGAAGCGGCCCCTGCTGTATTTTGCCGGGCAGATGACCGGCGTGGAGGGGTATGTGGAATCCGCTTCCAGCGGCCTGCTGGCGGCCCTTTCCCTGCATGAAAAGCTTTCCGGCCGGGAAAGTGTGGACTTTACGGATAAGACCGCCATAGGTGCTTTGGGGCATTATGTGGCGGAATATGCGGGCAAGGATTTCCAGCCCATGAATGTGACCTTCGGTATTATGGCGCCCATGGAAAAGCGTATCCGCAATAAACAGCAGCGCTGTGCGGCCATTGCGGAGCGAGCCCTGACTATTTTGGCCGAAAAACGGGAGATCCTTTCCCATCCGCTGGTCTGAAAGACAGTTTTTGGGAATACTGCATAGGGTAAAGGTACGAAAGGAGACGTATACCCTATGCATAAACGGATCATCTGCGCCCTGCTGGCGCTGCTTTCGCTGCTGATTTGCCCGGGCTTTGCGGCAAAGGAGCAGGCGACTCTGCCCCCCTTTCCCGATGGATACTCCCTGGGCTCCCATACGCCGGCCCCCACCCTGCCGGAGGAGCCGGAGGTGCTGGGCCCCCAGCCCGGCAGGCATACGGAAGAAGGTACTCCTGTTCCCACCCCGGTGCCGGAGCAGGCAGAGCCAACTCCTCTTTGGGAAAATCTGACTCCTGAGCCGTGGCTCGGCACCCCCATGCCCACCCTGCCCCCGGTGCAGGAGAAGACCTCTGCCTATGAGCAGCTTTTCGGCGTGACGGAGGAGGAGCTGGTGCTGGCGGCCCGGGTGGCCTATCTGGAGGCGGGCAGCCGGGAAAAGGGGATACAGGCGGTGCTCACGGTAATCTACAACCGCTGCATGGCCGCTTCTTTCGGCGGGGAGGAGACCACCATAGAAGAGGAGGTCTACCGCAAGGGGCAGTTTTCGGTGATCCACCACAGGCGCTTTGACAAGATCCAGCCCCCGGAGGAATATGTGGAGATCGCCCGGCAGGTCTTTTATTACGGCGAAAGCTATCTGCCGGAAAACGTTTTGTTCTTCTGCGCCCGCAGGCTGGGCAAGGGCTGGGGCGGAAGAAAATTTTATAAAGAAATAGGCGGCAACCTGTTCTTTTACGGCAGGGTGGAATAGCCGCTTTTGGATAGGAAGTGCAAATATATGAGAAAGAAGAAAAATGCTGTCATGAAGCTGATCCCTCTGGGAGGCATGGGGGAGATCGGCAAGAATATGACTCTGCTGGAATACGGGGAGGATATTCTTATCATTGACTGCGGGATCGCTTTTCCCGATGACGACATGCCCGGCATAGACGTGGTCATCCCCGATATGACCTATCTGGAGGAGAATGCCCAGAAGATCCGGGGGATACTGATCACCCACGGCCATGAGGACCATATCGGCGCCGTGCCCTATGCCCTGAAAAAGTTCAATGTACCGGTATACGGTACGGACCTGTCCATCGCCCTGATAGAGCATAAGCTGGAGGAGATGAAGGTCAAGCAGGCGCAGCTCCATGTGGTAAAGCCCGGCGATACGGTGGAGCTGGGATGCTTCAAGGCGGAATTCATCAAGATCAGCCACTCCATCCCCGGGGCGGTGGCCCTGGCCATTACCACGCCCTTTGGGGTGCTGCTCCATACGGGGGATTTCAAGATCGACCTGACACCCCTGGACGGGCAGCCCATCGATATCAACCGGCTGGCCTATTACGGCAGCAAGGGGGTGCTGGCCCTTATGTCCGACAGCACCAACGTGGAAAAGCCCGGCTACACCCAGTCCGAACGGGAGATCGGCAAGACCTTTGAGCATTACTTCGACATTGCCCACGGCCGTATGATCGTGGCGTCCTTTGCCTCCAACGTGTGGCGGCTCCAGCAGGTGGCGGATGTGGCTATCCGCCACGGGCGGGTCATATGCTTTGCCGGGCGCTCCATGGAGCAGATCGTGGCCGCTTCCCAGAAGCTGGGCTATCTGAATATCCCCGAAGATAAGATCGTCAAGGTGGATCAGCTCAAAAAGTTCAACGACGATAAGGTCTGCATCATCACCACCGGCAGTCAGGGGGAACCCATGAGCGGCCTGTACCGCATGGCCAACGCCTCCCACAAGGTCAACGTGGGCAAGGGAGATACGGTCATTATCTCCGCTTCCGCCATCCCCGGCAACGAAAAGGGAGTGGCGCGGGTCATCAACAACCTGTTTGAAAAGGGCGCTTATGTGGTCTATGACCGCATGGCGGACGTGCATGTTTCCGGCCATGCCTGCCGGGAGGAGCTCAAACTCATGCTCCACATCATCAAGCCCAGGTATTTCATCCCCGCTCACGGGGAGCAGCGGCACCTGATGATGCATGCCCAGCTGGCAGAAGATATGGGCGTGCCCCCGGAAAACGTGTTTGTGGTCAATATAGGGGAGACCGTTTCCTTCAGCAAAAACGGCGCCCAGCGGGGAGGCAGCGTGGCTTCCGGCTCCGTGATGGTAGACGGCAGCGACAGCATCGGCAATGTGGTCCTTAACGACAGAAAGCAGCTGGCAGACGACGGCCTGCTGGTAGCGGTCATGACCATTCACAAGGAGACGGGCCGGCAGATGGCGCCCACGGAGATCATTTCCCGGGGGTTTGTGTATATGAAGGACTCCGAGGAGCTTATCCATCAGGCGATGGAAAGCATCCAGAGCGAGGTGGAGCGGTTTGAGAAGGAGGATAAATCCTCCTATGCCAACATCAAGAACAGCATCAAAACAAAGCTCAAGACCTTCTTCAAGAGCAAAACCAAGCGCACCCCGGTGATCGTCCCCATTGTGATAGAAGTGGAATAAGGAGCCCTTTATGGAAAAACAGCAGCTTATCTGCGAAGCGAAGAACCTGAGCCTGCACCTGCGGGAAAGCCGGGAGTATCAGGCCTATACCGCCGCCCGGGAGACGGCTTTTGCCAACGACACCACCAAAGCCCTGATCGAGCAGTATCATCGCCTGCAGCTCAAGGCCCAGGGGGACATGCTCTCCTGCGGCAAGGCAGAGGACAAGACCATGGAAGAACTGAAAAAGCTGGGGGAACTGCTGCAGTTCAATCCGGCGGCGGCCGGCTTCCTTATGGCGGAGTATGGGCTGAATCAGCTTTTGAGTGAGGTATATCAGGCTTTGGGGCAGGGGCTGGATCTGAGCCTGCCCGCCATGCCGCAGGAGGAGGGACAGGCATAGCATGACCAGACAGGAGCAGCAAAAACAAGGATTCAAAGAGGCCTGGCGGTATCTGCGGCCCCTGGCGGTAGGGCTTTTGAGCCTGCTGCTGGTAGGGGTGGGCATTTCCCTGGGGGTCCGGTATGTGCTGTCTCACTTTATTTTCCCCGTGGACGCCGAGGACAACACCCCCATCGAGGTGGTGATCCCCAAGGGGTCCTCCGCTTCCAAAATCGCTTCGCTGCTGTATAATGCCCGGGGACAGGATGAACCGGGGCTTATTGTCAGCACCGCTTCCTTCAAGGTCTATGTAGACTTTGTGGGCAAGGCCAACGCACTGAAGGCGGGCACCTATGTGCTCTCCCGGAATATGAGCATCTCCGAGATCGTGGAGATCCTTTGCCAGGGCAACAAAGCCAGGACCACCCTGCGCTTTACCATCCCCGAGGGGTATACGGTAGAGAGCATTGCCGCCGTGCTCAAGGAAGGGGGCGTACTGGAAAGCAATGATACCTTTTTGTCTTTGTGCCGGGAGGGGAGCCTGTATGGCAGCTACAGCTTTATAGACGAGCTGGAAGAAGATCCCGGCCGGCGGTATATGCTGGAGGGTTATCTCTTTCCCGATACCTATGAAGTGTATCAGGGGGTCAGCTGCGATGAGATCCTTTCCAAAATGCTCAGCCGTTTCAACGAGATTTTTACGGAGGCTTACCGGGCCCGGGTCCGGGAGCTGGGCATGAGTGTGGATCAGGTGGTCACGCTGGCTTCCATTATCGAAAAAGAAGCCGCTGCCGAAGGAGACTTTGCCAGGGTATCCGCCGTGTTCCATAACCGGCTGAAACGGGATATGGCATTGGAGAGCTGCGCCACCCTTTCCTATGTGCTGGGGGTAAAGAAATATACCTTCGAAAAGCAGGAGATGGACACCGCCTCTCCCTACAATACCTATAAAAACAAGGGTCTGCCTGTGGGGCCTATCTGCAATCCGGGCAAAACGGCCATAGAAGCGGCTCTGTATCCGGACGAGCAGTTTTTGAACGAAGGCTATCTGTACTTCTGCAACGGGGACATCACCACCTCCAATGCGTTGCTCTTCTCCAAGACCTATGAGGAGCACCAGAAGAAGGTGGAGCAGTATTCAAAGTACTGGAACTGACAAAAAACGCTCCGTTTTAACATGAATCAGACAGAATGGGCATACGCTTTCTCAAAGGAGGGAGCGTATGTTTGCGTTTATATGGAAACTGCTGGGGAGATTTTTCTTTGCCGGGTATGTGGGGAATCAGAACGCCTTTCCCAAGCCCCTTTCCCCGGCGGAGGAGGAAGCCTGCATCCGCCTGTATGCGGAAGGGACCGAGACGGAACGGGAAGCCGCCCGGGAAAAGCTGATCCTGCACAATCTGCGGCTGTGCGCCCACATTGCCAAAAAGTATGCCCGTACCGGCCGGGAGCAGGATGATCTGGTCTCCATCGGCACCATTGGCCTTATCAAAGCGGTAAACACCTTTTCCCCTCAGAAGGGCGCCCTTTCCGGCTATGCTTCCAGATGCATAGAAAATGAGATCCGCATGAGCCTGCGGCTGGAAAAGAAGCTGGTCAGCGAATGTTCTCTGGAGGAGCCTTTGGGCAGGGACAGGGAAGGGAACGAACTGACGGTGCTGGATCTGGTAGGCAGCGATGAGGAGGCGGTCTTTGAGGCCGTGGGCAGGCGCATGGAGAAGGAGACGCTGGCACGGCTTATGGAAGCGCATCTGAAAAAGCGGGAAAAGCTGGTGCTGACGCTGCGCTACGGACTGGGGGGAAGGGCGCCCATGGCGCAGCGGGAGGTGGCATCGCTGCTGGGGATATCCCGGTCGTATATTTCCCGCATAGAAAAGAAAGCCATGGAAAAGCTGCGCCGTGCTTTGGAGCGGGAGCAGGGAAGCGAGGCATCTGCAAGCGGTATGCGTCCAAACTGATCCGGGGGATGCGTGCCGTCCGGATGGACGTTACCAAAGGCTTTGGGTGGTTAGCGGAGCAGACATAAGACGGCGGTCCATCCAAAAAAGAATTAAGGCCCTATTGGACAGGACGGGAAAGCAAACACAGACAGTATGCAGCTTTGGTTGAACGCTGTCTGTTTTGTGCGTTCAGGAGACGGAAATCGATTTTCTGTTAGTATGTGATCCGGGCTTTTCAACTTCATGTGCTCGTATGAAACAGTCTTAAAGCAGTAAAAGCGCTGTCTGCTTTTTGCCGGCAGTTTGAAGCACAGTTTGACTGAAATTATGACTTTTTTTTGAATATTGCCGTGCCTCCACGCTGCAGAAAAGGTTTTCTGCTACTGTATATAGTGATCAGCCGCTATTTTGTGAGCATAGCGATTATGAGATGGAGGTGTATCGTACCGAATGAAAAAGACCGCTGTTCTGATATATAACCAGTTCTGCAATTTCGAGATCGCACCGGCGCTGGAAATGCTGGCAATGGCAGAGAAACCGATTACTGTTTTTGCAAAGTCACTGGCTCCGGTGCGGAGTGAGGAAGGCTTGACTGTTATTCCGGAAAAGAGCATTAAGGAATTGAGTTTGGATGAATATGACAGCCTGCTTCTGCCCGGTGCCATGGATATTCGGGAAGCCATCGAGGACGACACCATTTTGGATTTTATCCGGAAATTCGACGGCATGCCCATTGGTGCAATCTCCATTGCTCCGCTGCTTTTGTTCAAAGCCGGGTTATTGGAAGACAAGCCGTTTATGGCAGGAGTCAATCCGGAGGACCTGTTCGAGGAGGGATATACAGCCGATGCCCTGTCCTTGATGACGGGCTGGGATGCAAATCTTGAAAGCCCGATTCAGGAGGGATATATTCAGGCGGGAAACATTGTGACTTCCGTATCCTATCATTTTGTTCGATGGGCTTTGGCTTTTGGCAGAATGATCGGTATTGACCTGCCGCCTAAAACATTTGGGCTTTAAGTTGAATCATGCAGGGCGGCACTCTCTGTTTGGAAAAGCGAATCGCCCCGTCTGGCCGTTTGTTCCCAAATCTGCGATATAACGTGAACGGCAAGCTGAGTGCTATGATGATGAATGCCGCTTGGGCAAATGAGCGGAACAGGTTGAAAGGTGGGATCAAAAAGCTAAAAAATCCAGGCATCGGAACAACTGATACAGAATCAAAAGTATGCATCCAACGGAAGAAGAAGTATACACTCTGGCGGAATCCATATCCCGGGTCTTCGGAGCGCATGCGCAGATGAAAACAGCAGGCACATATCGGACAGGATGCTGCGAGCTATATCTCTACGGATAAACGGATAAAAGTGGAAAAGGCAGTTTGCCTTTGTCTGGTTTCTTTGCTCAAACGCTTTTGAAAAAGCAAAAAGCTTATCCGTACAGAGTCAAACGCAGGAGAAACGGCAGACTTTTGAGCGGGGGAGGGGCGAGCACAAACGATCTTTGTGAAGAAGCTGAAAAAATGTAAGAAAAACAAAAAAATATTTTGTTTTTCGTTGCTTTTGCCCGTTGTCCTTGTTATACTGCAAGTGTATAGAAAGGTCTCTTTTAAGAGGCCTGCAAAAAAGAATTTTCTGGATTGGAGAGAAAAATGGACTACGGCAAAATCAAAGAAACAGCCCAGGGGTATCTCCCTGCCATGACCAGGTTCCTGCGGGAGCTTATCCGCATTCCCGGCGAAAGCTGCCAGGAGGAGGGTCATATCCGCCGCATCGCCAAAGAGATGGAGGACGTGGGTTTTGATCGGGTGGTCATCGACGGCCAGGGCAACGTGTTGGGCTATATGGGCCAGGGCAGCAGGATCATCGCCTTTGATGCCCATATCGACACCGTAGGCATCGGCGACAGAAGCAACTGGAACTTCGATCCCTACGAGGGCTTTGAAACGGATACCCAGATCGGCGGCCGGGGTGCTTCCGACCAGCTGGGGGGCATCGTTTCCTCCGTATACGGGGCCAGGATCATGAAGGATCTGGGCCTGATCCCGGAGGATGTGACCATTCTGGTCACCGGCACCGTGCAGGAAGAGGACTGTGACGGCCTGTGCTGGCAGTATATCCACAATGTAGACGGCATTACGCCCGCCTTTGTAGTCTCTACGGAGCCTACCGACGGCGGCATTTACCGGGGCCACCGGGGCCGCATGGAGATCCGGGTGGATGTTAAGGGCGTTTCCTGCCATGGCAGCGCACCCGAACGGGGAGACAACGCCATTTACAAGATGGCCGATATCCTGCAGGATGTCCGCGCCCTGAACGAGAACGGTCTGGACGGAGAGATCAAGGGGCTGGAGAAGATGCTCACCCCCGAATACAACCCCGAACATTATGAGGATGCCCGCTTCCTGGGCCGGGGCACCGTTACCGTCAGCGAGATCTTCTTTACCTCGCCTTCCCGCTGCGCCGTGGCGGATTCCTGCGCCGTGTCTCTGGACCGCCGCATGACCGCCGGGGAGACCTGGGATTCCTGCCTGAAGGAGATCGAAGAGCTGCCCGCCTGCAAAAAGTACGCCAAAGACGTGAAGGTCTCCATGTATATGTATGACCGGCCCGCCTGGACGGGGGAAGCGTATCCCACGGAGTGCTATTTCCCCACCTGGATCAACAAGGAGACCGCCGCCCACGTCAAAGCCGTAGCCGAGGCGCACAAGGCACTGTACGGCGAAGAACGGCTGGGCGATGAAACCGCCATGGACAAGCGCCGCCGTCCCCTCATCGACAAATGGACCTTCTCCACCAACGGCGTATCCATTCAGGGCCGCTACGGTATCCCCTGCGTAGGCTTCGGACCGGGGGCGGAGTCTCAGGCTCACGCGCCCAACGAGATCACCTGGAAGCAGGACCTGGTGGTCAATGCGGCCGTGTATGCCCTGATCCCCACCATGTACGTGCAGCAGGCGCCGGATAAGGAAGATGTTTCCCAGTTCCGGGCCGGCAAGACCAACAACAACATTCAATAACCACCGGAAGGAGAGCCACCATGAGCAACGTAAAGCAGTATACCGATATCCTCAACGGGCTGAATTTTGAAAAGATGTACAACGGGGATTTCTTCCTGACCTGGGAGAAATCCGATGATGAGATCAAGGCCGTTTTCGAAGTGGCCGATGCCCTGCGCCATCTGCGGGAGAACAACATCTCCACCCGTATCTTCGATTCCGGCATCGGCATTTCCATCTTCCGTGACAACAGCACCCGCACCCGCTTCTCCTTTGCTTCCGCCTGCAACCTGCTGGGCATCACCGTCCGGGATTTTGAAGAAGGCAAGAGCCAGGTAGCCCACGGGGAGACCGTTCGGGAGACGGCCAACATGGTCTCCTTCATGGCGGATGTTATCGGCATCCGGGACGATATGTATATCGGCAAAGGCAACGCCTACATGCACACCATGGTAGACGCCGTGACCGAAGGTTGGCAGAGCGGCGTGCTGGAGCAGAAGCCCACGCTGGTGAATCTCCAGTGCGACATCGATCACCCCACCCAGATCATGGCCGACACTCTCCACTGCATTCATGAGATGGGCGGCCTCGAAAATCTCCGGGGCAAGAAGGTGGCCATGACCTGGGCCTACTCTCCTTCCTACGGCAAGCCCCTGTCCGTGCCCCAGGGCTGCATCGGCCTTATGAGCCGCCTGGGTGTGGATCTGCATCTGGCCTATCCCGAAGGGTATGATCTGATGGACGATGTGGTGGAGGTAGCCAAACGCCAGAGCGCTGCTTCCGGCGGGAAGTTCACCATCTCCCACGATATGGACGCTGCCTTTGAAGGGGCAGACATCGTATATCCCAAGAGCTGGGCACCCTTCAAAGCCATGGAAGAACGCACAGATCTGTATGGAAAGGGCGACATGGAGGGCATCAAGGCTCTGGAAAAGCGGCTGCTGGCCCAGAACGCTGCCCATAAGGACTGGGAGTGCACCGAAGAGCGCATGGCCAAAACAAAAAACGGCAAGGCTCTGTATCTCCACTGCCTGCCCGCCGATATCACCGGCGTCAGCTGCCAGGCCGGCGAGGTAGCCGAAAGCGTCTTTGACCGCTACCGCACCCCCCTGTACAAGCAGGCTTCCTTCAAGCCCTATATCATCGCCGCCATGATCTTCCTGGCCAAGGTGAAGAATCCGGCCGCCAAGCTGCTGGAACTGGAAAAGAGAAATACCCTCCGCTGGGACCGCTGAACCAAATTTTTAAAATAAGAGAGGTTTTATCATGATCGATCTTACCATCCACGCAGACGCACTGGCCCGGAATATCGAAGTAGCCAGAAAGAACCATATCATCCTGCCCACCTATGAGCAGATGAAAGACCCCTCCAAGATCCCCGAGAAGGTAAAAAAGGCCCTGAAAAACGTGGGTCTTTGGGATGTGGATCCCCTGAACCTGTTTCGCATCAGCTGGCATAACGAGCCCACCATGGAAGACGGCGGCTTCGGCGGCGTCAACTATATCGAACTGCCCTCCAGCCTTACCGGCGTCAAGGCCCGGATCGTCTGCCTCATCGGCAAGTGGTTCCCCACGGGGTGCCACAAGGTGGGCGCTTCCTATGGCTGCCTGGTGCCCCGGCTGGTCACCGGTCAGTTCGACGCCACCTATAATAAGGCCGTATGGCCCTCCACCGGCAACTACTGCCGGGGCGGCGCCTTTAACAGCAAGCTCCTTGCCTGCGACAGCATCGCCATCCTGCCTGCGGAAATGAGCCGGGAACGCTTTGACTGGCTCAGCAAGATCGCCGGGGAGGTCATTGCCACTCCCGGCTGCGAGAGCAACGTAAAAGAGATCTTTGATAAAACCTGGGAGCTGCGCAACACCCGGGACGATGTGGTCATCTTCAATCAGTTTGAAGAGATGGGCAACTGCATCTGGCACTATCAGGTAACGGGCAATGCCATTGCCGAAGTGTTTGAGACCATCAAGCGCCCCGGAGACCGGTTTGCAGGAGCCGCCTTTACCAGCGGCAGCGCAGGCACCATGAGCGCCGGAGACCTGCTGAAGGAGAAGTATCCTCACAGCAAGCTGGCCGTGGGCGAAGCCCTTCAGTGCCCCACCCTGCTGTGGAACGGCTTCGGCGGCCACCGCATCGAGGGCATCGGCGATAAGCATGTGCCCTGGATCCACAACGTGCGCAACACCGATATGGTCATCGATATCGACGATAACGATTCCCAGAACCTGCTGCGGCTGTTCAACAGCCCCGAGGGCAAGGCGTACCTGCAGGAAGTGGGCGTAGCCCCCGAGCTGGTGGAAAAGCTCTCCTTCATGGGCATTTCCGGCATCGCCAACATGCTGTGCTGCATCAAGATGGCCAAGTATTACGAGCTTACTGAGCATGACGTGCTGGCCACCGTATGCACCGACTCCGCCATTATGTACCAGAGCCGTATTGACGAGCTGAACCAACAGCAGGGCGCTTACTCCAAGGTTGCCGCCGCCGCAGACTTTGCCGGCCATCTGCAGAGCATCCGCACGGATACCATGCAGGAGCTCACCTATGAGGACCGCAAGCGCATCCACAACCTCAAGTACTATACCTGGGTGGAGCAGCAGGGCAAGACCTATGAAGAGATCAACCAGCAGTGGTATGACGAGCATTACTGGATCGATATGCATGAGCAGGCCGCAGAGCTGGATAAGCTCATCAACCAGTTCAATGCCGCCACCGGCGTGCTGGAGAGGCTGTAAAATATGAAGCGCATCCAAGGTTATCGATGCACCCTGTGCGGCCGGGAATATCCCTTCGGCCCGGAGCTGTATACCTGTCCTGCCTGCGGCGAAAAGGGCATACTGGATATAGTCTATGACTACAAGGCGGTACAGGAGTCTCTCAACCGGGAGACTCTGGCCGCCTGCCGGGACTTTTCCATGTGGCGGTACCGGGCCTTGATGCCCGTGGCGGATGCTACAGACGTTTCCCAGTTCCTTCGTATCGGCTGGTCGCCCCTCTATAAGGGTCTGCGGTTGGGACAGGAACTGGAGCTGGGCGCCCTGTATATCAAGGACGACGGGATCAATCCCACCGGCTCTTTGAAGGACCGGGCTTCCGGGGTAGCCGTGGCCAAGGCCATGGAGCTGGGGTATGATACCATCTCCTGCTCCTCTACGGGGAATGCCGCCTCCTCTTGCGCAGGCAGCGCCGCCCGGATGGGGCTCAAGGCCGTGATCTTTGTGCCCAAGCGGGCTCCCCAGGGGAAGATCGCCCAGCTGATGATCTTCGGCGCCAGACTGGTAGTGGTGGACGGGGACTATGAGCAGACCTTTGAGCTGAGCCGGGCCGCCATAGAGAAATACGGCTGGTACAACCGCAATGCGGGCATCAACCCCGTTATGAGCGAGGGGAAAAAGACCGTAGCCATGGAGATAGCCGAGCAACTTGGCTTTAACGTGCCGGACTGGGTGGCCTGTTCCGTAGGGGACGGCTGCACCATCGGAGGGGTGTATACAGGCTTTAAGGATCTGTATGAGCTGGGGCTTATCGACCGGATCCCCCGGATCCTGGGGGTGCAGTCCACGGGCTGCTGCCCCTTTGTGGATGCGGACAGGGTCCCGGAGCACCGGCTGGTGCCCACGGCAGAGAATACTCTGGCGGATTCCATTTCCGTAGGAGTGCCCCGGAACCCGAAGAAGGCCCAGCGGGCCGTATACGCTTCCAACGGGGCCTGGATCGCCGTCAGCGACGAGGATATCCTTTCCGCCATGCGGCTGCTGGGCCGTACGGAGGGAGTCTTTGGAGAACCGGCAGGGGTCACCGCTACGGCGGGGGTAAAGGCCGCCCGGGAAAAGAACCTTATCAAGGCCGGAGAGACCGTAGCCGTTATGAACACCGGCAGCGGCCTGAAGGATGCCGCCAATGCCATGAAGGCTGCGGGAAATCCTATACTTTGTGCGCCAAGCTTGCAAGCGCTTGAAAACAGCGGTATAATGAATTAAAAGTTTCATTTCAGGAGGTCAAAAATGAAATACGGTCGTGTATACAACTTCTCTGCGGGCCCTGCCATGATGCCTGTGGAGGTTCTGGAAGAGGTAGCCGCAGAGGTATTGAACTATCAGGGCAGCGGCATGAGCGTCATGGAAATGTCCCATCGGTCCAAGGTGTTCCAGAAGATCGTGGACGAAGCCGAGGCCGACCTGCGGGAGCTGATGCAGATCCCCGATAACTACAAGGTTCTGTTCATTCAGGGCGGCGCCACGCTGCAGTTCTCCATGATCCCCATGAATCTCATGAAGAACGGCAAGGCCGTGTATATCGAGACCGGCGCCTGGTCCAAAAAGGCCATTGCCGAAGCCAAGAAGGTGGGCGAGGTCATCGTAGCCGCCTCCTCCAAGGATAAGAACTACAGCTATATCCCCGATTGCTCCGATCTGGATATCCCCGAAGATGCGGATTACGTCTACATCTGCGAGAATGAGACCATCCACGGCGTGACCTGGCCCAAGCTGCCCAATACCAAGGGGCATATTCTGGTATCCGATCAGTCCTCCATGTTCCTCTCCCGTCCCTGCAACGTAAGCGATTACGGCATGATCTACGGCGGCGTACAGAAGAACATCGGCCCCGCCGGCATGGCCATCGTCATCATCCGCGAGGATCTGATCCGGGAGGATCTCAAGGAGCTGCCCGTATACATGCAGTACGCCACCCATGCAGACAACGGCTCCATGTACAACACTCCCAACTGCTGGTGCATCTATGTGTGCGGCAAGGTCTTCAAGTACCTGCTCAAGAACGGCGGCCTTACCCAGATGCAGAAGGTCAACGAAGAGAAGGCCAAGGTGCTGTATGACTTCCTGGATGCTTCCAAGTATTTCCACGGCACCGTAGAGAAGGAGTTCCGTTCCCTGATGAACGTGCCCTTTGTTACCGGCGATGCCGAGAAGGATGCAGCCGTGGTAGCCGCTACCAAGGCCGCCGGGTTTGATAACCTGAAGGGTCACAAGAGCGTGGGCGGCCTGCGGGCTTCCATCTACAATGCCATGCCCATCGAAGGCGTACAGGCGCTGGTGGACTTCCTCAAAGAGTACGAAGCAAAGAACGCATAAGCGGGAAAGGAAAGAGCAATGATCCGTATTCTGGCAGCAGACGGTATGGAAAAGGGAGCCGTAAAGGCTCTGGAAGAAAAGGGCTGCGAGGTAGTGCAGCAGTTTTATGAGGTGGAGGATCTCAAGCAGGCCGTCAAGGAATTTGATGCGCTGGTAGTTCGTTCCGCTACCAAGGTTCGGGTTCCTGTGATCGACGAAGCCGCCGCAGCCGGCCGGCTGAAGATCATCATCCGGGGCGGTGTAGGTGTGGATAACATCGACGTGGATTACGCCAAGGAAAAGGGCATCGAAGTGCGCAACACCCCCCGGGCCAGCTCCCAGTCTGTGGCGGAACTGGCTATGGGCCATATGTTTGCCTGCGCCCGTTTCCTCTCCGTGGCAGGCCATTCCATGCGGGAAGGAAAGTGGGAGAAGAAAGCGTATGCCAAGGGCATCGAATTGCAGGGCCGCACGCTGGGCATCATCGGCTTCGGCCGCATCGGCCAGCACCTGGGCATCATGGCCAAGGCTATCGGCATGAAAGTGGTCGCCTTTGATATTTTCCACATTCCCGGCATCGAAGAGCAGTTGGGCATCCAGTATGTGGATATGGATACGCTGCTGGCCGAAAGCGACTTTATCAGCGTCCATGCTCCTGCCGTAGACGGCGGCGCCATCATCAATGCAGAAACCATTGCCAAGATGAAGGACGGCGTTTGCATCATCAACACCAGCCGGGGCGCCAATCTGGATGAGAATGCCCTGCTGGAGGGACTCAACTCCGGTAAGGTCCGGGCAGCAGGTCTGGACGTGTGGGCCAGCGAGCCTTCCAAGAACGAGGCGCTGTATGCACACCCCATGGTGTCCTGCACGCCCCATATCGGCGCTTCCACCGTGGAAGCCCAGAAGCGCATCGGAGCGGAGATCGTGGATATCCTCACCGCCAAATTCTCCCTCTGACACAGAAAAAGAGAAGGAGCCGGTTTATCCGGCTCCTTTTTGTGTACCCGGATGCGCAGGCGTTTGTACATAAGAAAGATATCTGCGAAACTGAAAAACGGGGTTCGCTTACAGGCGGGCAAAAGGCAGGGGAAACGGTTCCGACCTTCAAAAAGCGCCTCATCCGGGAGGCGCTTTTTGGGCGCGCAGGGAGGCGGTGCCTGCGTGGTGATCGAGAGGTGGGGCGCTGCGGGCGGCGGTACGCCGCCCCAGCGGGCCCCGCTTGCGGAGCCCGCTGCCTTTGGCTTTGCCAAAGGGGCAGCGCCCCGGCCCCGGGCAAAACATCTTTCTTTCCGGTACGTCCTCGGCTACGAAACAAACCTGACCGGAACGGGAGCGGAAAAAGCATCCGGCAGAGGTATAGGAACAGGGCGCAAAAAAGCACGCCGTAAGGCGTGCCTGACAGTGTATCTTCTTTAATAACCGAACAGCGCTTTCAGAGTGCCGGGGCCTGCGTTGCCGTCTTCGGTGAGCCCCTTGCTCTTCTGGAAGGCTTTAACGGCGGCAATGGTCTTCTCTCCGCATTGACCTGTGGGATCGGAATCCAAAAAGCCTTTTTCCTTCAGCACGGCCTGGATCTCCTTGACCATTTCGCACTTGTCTCCCTGATGCATGATGTAGGCCTTGGCATCGCTGCTCATAAGCTTGTCATAGGTGGTCTTGTCCACCTTGCCGGTGACGGTCAGTTCGTTGCGCTCCTGAAAGATGCGTACGGCCTGACTGGTAATGGAGCCGAAAAGCGTAGTGGTAGTCTTTTTTCCATCCTTGGTGGCCGGATATACCATATAGTAGAGGTTTATGAGCTTCTGCTGGACTTCTGCCACCCGGGGCTCGTTGGCATTCAGTTCAATGGTCACAAAGTCATCTGTCCCGTTGGAGGGGGAAGGAGAACTGCTGGAATCCGGAGAGGAAGAACTCTGCACACCCGCATTGGGGGAAGAAGAGGTGCTTGGCCCGGCGGAAGGATCCACATCCGGGGACTGGCTGGGCAGTACAGCCCCTGCCGACGGGCTGGGAGTCCCGGCAGGCAGAGAGGGGGAGGCGCTGGAGGTTGCTCCTCCGTTGGCGGAGGGCGCGCAGGAATTGGCCAGGATCAGGATGAGTATGGCCGCCACCAGTACCACAATGGCCGCCGCAAACAGCACAAGGGTCAGCAGCCGTACCCGGTAGGTGCGCTGGCCCAGATGAATTCTAACATACCCCTTCTTCAAGAGATTCAGTCCTTTTTCCATATCCATAAGATCGCCTCCTTTTTATTTACTATACTATATCACACATCTCCAGAGTTGCGTCAAAAGAATGAATTTTTTTTAAACACTTCCGATAGGAAACATATATTCTTTCTTGCCGCATATATGCCTCAGAAGTATATATTTCTCCGCTGCCTTGCAATCCCCTGCTGCCTTTACTATAATTTTATAAAAAGAGCGAGAGGAGAGCTTCCCATGTCTTTTTCCATTAAACACTATCACGGGCCGGATTTCTCCCAGCCCCGTTTTGCCGCCATGCCCGAAGCCCGCTGGCAGCCCTGCCCCATGGACGGCGTGGCCCCTGAAGGCTACCATGCCATGGGTATCAGTCCGGAATATTTCAAGGTGGAAGGCCGTTGGCATCTGGTAGAGGAAAGCCGCATGGATTGCGTACCCGTGTGGCAGGGGGGCCGGGTGGCCGTGGTGGAATTCCGCAACCTGAAGCAGGGAGATCTGGTATGCATGGGACGAACGGAGGATGGCAGCAACGGCATCTATGTTCACGGCACGGGCTTTGAAGAGGAAGCAGGTCACGATCAGTTCTTCTCTTTCCGGCAGAGCCGCTCCAGAGAGACGGGCTTTTCCAGAGATTATGAGGAGATCGTGGAGCTGCTGGAGTACGAAAAGAACCACGGCGGTTATGTAGTGTGGGTCATGGGCCCGGCCTTTTCCTTTGATAATGCCGCCCGGGAAGCCTTTGCCAAACTGGTGCGGGGGGGCTATGTGCAGGCCGTGCTGGCCGGAAATGCGCTGGCTACCCACGATTTGGAGGGCGCTTATCTGCATACGGCACTGGGCACGGATATCGTTACCCAGCAGAGCGTATATAACGGTCACTACCATCATCTGGATACCATTAACCGGGTTCGTTCCTATGGATCTATTCCCGCCTTTTTGAAGGGGGAGGATCTTCATGAAGGCATTATTGCCGCCTGTGTGGAAAAGGACGTTCCCTTTGTGCTGGTGGGTTCCGTCCGGGATGACGGCCCTCTGCCGGAAGTCTACGGCAATGTATATGAGGGGCAGGATGCCATGCGGGCGCATGTGCGCAGGGCGACCACCGTCATCGGCATGGCCACGGTGCTCCATACCATTGCCACCGGAAACATGACTCCCAGCTATCGGGTGCTTCCCGACGGAACTGTTCGACCTGTGTATTTCTACAGCGTGGATGTAAGCGAGTTTGCTGTAAACAAACTGGCAGACCGGGGCAGTCTGCTGGCCAAGGGGATTGTGGCCAACGTGCAGGATTTTGTCACCAAAGTCGCCGAAAAGCTGGCATAAAACAAATCAGGTCAAGCCGGGGAGCCAAACGGATTGCAAAAGCAGCCATGAAAGCCGCTGCGGTTCACTGATATTAACCCACTATAATGCAAAAAACGGATCTGCCGCCTGCCGGGGGTGCAGATCCTTTTTTTCGTGGGGCGCAGCTTTTCCCGGCAGAGTGGGGCCGGGTACCCGGGGGAGCGGCAGCTGACGGGAAGCGGAGGCGGGGGCGCTGGGGCGGCGGTACGCCGCCCGCCCGTCCGCTGCGCGGCCGGGCCTTTGGCGCCTGCGGCGCCAAAGCCAGCGCCCCCAACCTCGTATACGAACCCGGTTCCGTATCGCAGCGTCCCCTGTCCCGCCTTACGGAAAATATCTTTCTCCGGGGCGGCGCCCAAAACAAAAAACAGGGGCCTCATGGCCCCCGTCTGTCATATGCTTCAGGAAAGTGTAGCCACCAGCACGGCTTTGATGGTGTGCAGGCGGTTTTCCGCTTCGTCAAATACCTTGCTGTTGGGGCTTTCAAAGACTTCGTCCGTGACTTCCCGGATATCATAGCCCAAAGCCATCTGCTCCTTGGCCATGGTGGTATTGAAGTCGTGGAAGCTGGGCAGGCAGTGGAGGAAGATGCAGTTTTCATTCTTCGTCCGGGCCATGAGCTCTCCCGTGACCTTAAAGGGAGTCAGCAGCTTTACCCGCTCCGGGATCAGGGCTTCTTCGCCCATGGAGGCCCAGATATCGGTGTACAGGGCATCAGCTCCTTCCACACAGGCAGGGTCGTCGCTGATCTCTATCACGGCGCCGCTTTCTCTGGCGGCCTCGGCACAGCGTTCCATCACATCCTGAGCGGGATAAAGAGCCTTGGGGCCGTAGCCCACATAATGGATGCCCAGCTTGGCGCAGATATACATAAGGCAGTAGGCCACGTTGTTCCGGGTGTCACCGCAGAATACCAGCTTGCACTGCTCCAGGGGCTTGTTCACGTTTTCCGTCAGGGTCAGAATGTCTGCCAGCGCCTGGGTGGGGTGATCCACATCCGTCAGGCCGTTGTAAATGGGCACGCCCGCATACTTTTTCAGCTCTTCCACTACTTTCTGGTCAAAGCCCCGGTATTCGATGCCGTCAAACATCCGTCCCAGAACCCGGGCAGTATCGGCCAGACTTTCTTTTTTGCCCATCTGGCTGGACTTGCTGTCCAAAAAGGTAACGCCTGCTCCCTCGTCCATGGCGGCCACCTCAAAGGCGCAGCGGGTGCGGGTGCTGGTTTTTTCAAACAGGAGAACGATGTTCTTTCCTTCCAGGGAGTGTCCCTTTATGCCGGCCTTCTTTTTTGCCTTAAGCTCAGCGGAAAGCTGCAGCAGATACCGGATCTCCTCGGGAGTAAAGTCCATCAGGGTCAACAGGGAACGGCCTTTTAAATTCACAGACATAACAGATCTCCTTTTGCATAGGTTGTGTTGTGCATATCCGCATTGCATAGACCTACTGGATATGCATTTATTCTAACATCTTTGCGGCATAGATGCAAGGGGAGGAAGATATATATAGTAGAGGCGCTCCCGGAGCCCGGAAAAGAAAATGCGTCATAAATGCGGAATCTTTTAAAACACGTGGGAGGAACACATTTTTGACCTTGCTCTTTTTCAGACCCTGGGATATAATGAACCCGAAAAAGAACCGGAAGGGGATACTTTTACCCATTTGTATTTGAAAAGGAGGACATAAAATGAAGAAATTCCTAGCCATGCTTCTGGCGGTTCTCATGCTGGTGACCATGATGCCTGTTCTGGCCATGGCCAGCAGCGAGGGCGAGCTGGAAACACAGGAGCAACAGGATGCTTTCGGCCGCTATGGTTCCAAAATCGGCTGGAATTATGCCATTATCAGCAATAACGGAATAGGATGGACCGCACAGAGACCTACTGCCGCTAATGATCTTTCCAGCCATGTAAAGGTCAACGACTGGGTAAAGGGGCAGGCCACCTATGCGCTGACCAACGATGCTTCCAAGATCGTTACCGTTACCTGCGACCCGGGCTATTACATTGCCTATATCGCCCTCTGCTGTGACGATGACGGCGGATACAGCTGCCGCACCTTCCAGGTGGGCGGCTCCCTGGTCAATTCCTACGGGGTGAACATGACCTCCGCCACGCTGAAGATGAGCGACCTGTATCAGGGCGCCAATCACACCAGCAACAAAGAAAAGTACTGGCTCATGGTCATGATCGCCAAGTGCCCTGACCCCGTATATGTGGGGTATAACGCCGGTTCCGTGGGGGGCAAGGCTTTGACCGCTGCTCCCGTGGATACCACCGTACAGGTTCCTGACGCTTCTCTGGTGACCGGTACCTACAACTGGGCATACAAAAACTGGGAATCTCAGCCCCAGCACACCGTGCTGGCCATCAGCGAGGAGGCCATGGCCGAAGCCCTGGCCGCCGGCTATGTGTTTGACGGCTGGAGCCTGCAGTTCTATCACACTTACAAGAAGAATACCTTCCAGGAACCTGTGGATGCGGAAGCCGTTATCAAGGCAGCCGGGGATAAGGTAGGCCTGTACACCCATGCGCTGCTCACCGCTCAGTGGAAGAAGGCGCCCGCGCCTACGGATACGCCTATTCCTGCACCTACGGATACTCCCGCACCCACGGATACGCCTATTCCTGCACCCACGGATACTCCCGCGCCTACGGATACGCCTATTCCTGCACCCACGGATACTCCCGCACCCACGGATACGCCGACTCCCGCACCTACGGATACTCACGTACCTACGGATACGCCTATTCCTGCACCTACGGATACTCCCGCGCCTACGGATACGCCTATTCCTGCACCGACAGATACGCCCGCTCCCGCTGCCGGTACCCTGACCATCACCAAGAAGGTAGAGGGGCTGACGGATGTGACCGCAGCGCTGCGTTTCACTTTCACCGTTACCGGCCCCAATGAGTATCAGAGCATACAGATTCTGACTGTCAGTGCAGCTGACAACTGGACCGGGAGCGTTACCGTTGAAAACCTGCCCTACGGCACCTACCGGGTTATGGAAACCGGATTTGATGCGGTGCCCGGCTATACCGGCCCGGCCATCCAGCCCGCAACAGGTGCAGAAGCCGTTGTGTCCAAAGAGGCAAACGGCGCCGTTACCTTCACCAATACCTATACGAAGGCCGCCGCAGACAAGGGCAGCGTAAAGGTAGTCAAGACCTTTGAAGGCCTGCCCGAGAACGTCCGTCCCGAGAATGTATCCTTTGAGATCCTTCTGAATAACGAACTGGTGAGCACCCTGACCCTGGCCAACGGCCGTTGGGAAGGGTCTCTGGCACTGGATGCCGGCACCTATACCGTTCGGGAGGTACTCACGGGCCTGAATGTAAACGGTTATGTATTTACCGGCGTGACCCCTGCCGCTGAGCAGACCTTTGTGGTGGAAGACGGCAAGGAGACCGTGGTCACCTTTGCCAACGCCTACCGCAAGGATCAGGTGGCTGTGGAATTCAACGTGGAAAAGGCCGTGAACCAGACCGGCAGCTACCTGCCCTATAAGGATACGGACTTCACCTTCCAGCTGAAGCTGACCGGCGCTGCGGATACGAACCAGTTGCTGGTGACCTTCAACGGCGTGGAAGTCAAGGACGGCAAGCTGACCCTGAATCTGAAGGCTGGCGAAAAGAGCGTTAAGGGTGCTTTGAACATCAGCGGCCCCGCCGAGCAGATGGCAGGTCTTTCCGGTACGCTGGAGGAAATCGTGCCAGAGGCCACCGGCAAATGGACCTATGATACCCAGAAGTATACCTTCACCTTCGACGGCCAGAGCCTGAAGCTGTATAACGGCAGTCAGGCGGCCGCCGCACAGGCTACCTTCACCAACGAATATAAGGACGATACCCCCCGCACCAGCCTGACCGTAAACAAGGTCTGGCAGGATAAGGGCTACGAAAAGAAGCGTCCCTCCTCGGTAACCGTCCAGCTGTATTACTACAAGAAAGACAGCAACGGCAAGGATACCAAGACCACCGTGGCCTATAAGGTAGACGGCAAGGATGTGACCGTGACGCTCAGCGACAGCAACAGCTGGAAGTATACCTTCGAAAATCTGGACGCCCGCTTTACCTGGACGGTGAAGGAAGTTAAGGTGCCCAGCGGCTACAGCGCCAAGGTCACCACCAATACCGCTAAAAAGACGGCTACCGTGACCAATACCTATGGTGCACAGCCCAAGACCGGTTTTGACGGGCTGCCCCTGATCCTGGTCATGTGCGGCGTGCTGCTGGCAGGCGGCGCTGCGCTGATCCTGGTCAACCGCAAGAAAAAGCCCGCCCATAAAGAGGACTGATACCTGCGTACAATAAGAGAAGGGGGAGCCATATCCCCCTTTCTCTTTTAAAAGGGAAGATGAAAAAAAGCAAGAAAAAAAGCAGAACATGGCAGGAGCAGCTGCGGCTTCTGATCTCCGTGGTGATCGCGGGGATCATGATCATTGCCTTTGGGGTGATCCTGTACACGGTGCTGTCCGTGCGGATACAGGTTTCTGATACCAACGGGATTACGCCCGTAATAAAAACCGCCGGGACAGGCCTGGCTACCCCTGGGCCCACTGACGGCCCCATGACTACCGGCGGCATAGTGATCATACAGAGCCCGGGAGCACTGACCCCCGATGACGGGCAGCCCCAGGATACTCCCGCTCCTACGGAGGAGCCGAAGGAAAAAGCGCCGGTGGCAGTGGACTTTTCTTCACTTTCCGCCATAAACGGCGATGTGGCGGCCTGGCTGTACAGCGAGGGGACGGAGATCAACTATCCCGTGGTCTACCGGGACAACACCTTTTACATGAACCACAGCTTTGACGGGAAAAAGGTCAACCGGGGCACTCTGTTTATCCATGAGGATAATGACCCGGACTTTGCGGATGAAAACACAAGTATTTACGGGCACAACATGACCCGTACAGGGGATGGGGTCATGTTCTCCTCTCTGGTGAGCTACAAGAAGCAGAGCTATTACGAAAAGCATCCCTGCATGTATCTGCTGACGCCTCATGGAGACTACAAGGTGGAGATATTCGCAGCCTATCTCATTGATATTTTTGAGGATACCATTCCCATCACCTTTGCCAGCGACAGTGCGTACGGCGCATATCTGGCTGACATCCGAGGCCGTTCCGATATACAGTCCGCCGTGACGGTGACCCCCGCAGACCGGATATTGAGTCTGGTCACCTGTACCCAGGATCACGAAAGCACCGAACGGTATCTGGTGGTGGGCAAGCTCACGCCCCTTGCATAGAACTTGACAAAAAGCCATATAGTGATTATACTTCATAAAGGAATATCAGTAGGAGGGAAAGCATGAAAAAGCATATTTTGTGGCTTGCAGCGGCTTTGACCCTCCTATTTTGTATGGCGCTGCCTGCAGCCGCCGAAGGGGAGGAGGAGACGATCCCTGCGCCTTCCCCGGCAGCGGAAGACGCAGTCACGCTGATCCCGGAGGAAGCTTTGGCGGCGGAATTGGTGGATTCCATCGATCTGGGAGCCCGGGAGCGCGTTGAAACGGCCTATCAGGAGGCGCTGCAGCTTACGGGGCGCAAGTCTTTCAGAGGATACTGCGGCTCTTATGTGAACCACCTGCTGATGGTATATGGCATCAACACCAGCTATATCTCCGGCAACGGAAACAGATTTTTCCGAAACTATAAGGACAGGGAATGCACCTCCGGCGGCTATGATATCTGGACGTATTATGCAGAGGAATACGGCACGCTGCTGGATATTCTCCAGTCCATTGCCGATGAAGCTCCGGTAGTACACCATGTGGCTCTTGGCTTTTCCAAAGGCACCAGCGAAGCGGGGAAGAAGTATGGCCACTGTATCTTCATAGATACCATCTATGACGGTAAGGTCTATTATTCTGAATCCTTCGGTATCCATATAGGCGGGGAACGTTACAAGGAGGGAGATGCCATTGTATGCTCCCTGGAGGATTTCTGCCGCTACTATCGGAATTACAAGCTGGACGGCGTCCTGCACTTTGTGGATATGGACGGGGGAGAAGAATCTGAAATGCATATCACCTTGCCGCTTGTAAAGCAGGTCATGGCGGGGTTGGGCAAAGGCGATATTCTTCAGGCGGGGGAATTGCCTCCGGCAAACAGCGGGGAGCTGCCCGTGGAAGAGGAACAGACGGAGCCCTGAGCCGGTTCATATAACGGAGACACATCCTTCCCGAGGGAGAGCCACGGGGAGGATTTTTTATGTGCTTTTCAGATAGAAGCGGCGGTACGAAGCCGGGGACGAGGCTGCACGAAAATTGTGTCCGGACGGAACGGGGGGCGCACGTTCCGGCGGCCTGGCCGCCGGAACACTGCGGGGGCGGTGCCCCCGCAGGCGTGCCGACAGGCACGCAGTGCGCCCCCGCCCGGCGTATACGCTGTATTTCGCTTTGCCGCGTCCCAGGTGTCGAACCGGCGGAAAAGGCATTGTTCAAACGCAAAAGAGGACTTGCAAACATGCAAAGCGCTTTGGTATACTGCAGGCAAAAGGAGGCATGGCCATGGAATATACCCTGCTTCGTTCCGATAGGAAAACATTGGCCGTGGAGATCACACGGGAGGGAAAAGTGTTGGTGCGGGCCCCCAGGTTTCTTTCACGGGGACGGATAGAGTCGTTTTTGCAGGAGAAAATGGCATGGATCCTCCAGCATCAGAAACAGGTGCTGGCCCGGATGGAAGCCTTTCCGGAGCCTTCAGAGGAGGAAGAAGCCACTTACAGAAAGGCGGCCAAAGCCCTCCTGCCGGAACTTGTGAAGCGTTGGAGTGAACGTATGGGCCTGTATCCGGAGGGAATCACCATCACAGGGGCCAGAACCCGCTTTGGCAGCTGCAGCGGCAAAAACCGATTGAGCTTTTCCTGGCGGTTGATGCAATATCCCGAAGAAGCAGTGGAATATGTGGTGGTACACGAGTTGAGCCATCTGAAGCACCGGAATCACGGACCGGAGTTTTATGCGCTGGTGGCCCGGTATATGCCCGACTATAAGCGGCGGGAAAAGCTGTTGAAAGCGCTGCCTGCAGCTGCCCCTGAACCAAAATAAGAAGAAAACAGAAAGGAGATAGAAACTATGGATCTTTTGCAGTTGATGGAGGAAAGATATTCCCTGCGCGCCTATGACGCCCGGCCGGTGGAAGAGGAAAAGCTTCAGCGGGTGCTGGAAGCCGGCAGGATCGCCCCTACGGCCAAAAATATGCAGCCCTGGAAGGTATATGTGGTGGAAAAGGAGAAAGATCTGGCGTTGCTGCGTTCATTGACTCCCTGCGCTTTTGATGCGCCGGTAGTGCTCATGTTCTGCGGCATAGAGGCAGAAAGTGCCCACAGCGGCTTTGACGGCCACAGCTGGGATCAAATGGATACCACCATTGTTATGACGCACATGATGCTGGAGGCACAGGCACAGGGCCTAGGTACCTGCATAGTGGGCTGGTTCGACAGCGAGGCCGTGCAGAAGGCCTTCCAGCTTCCGGAAGAAGAGCATCTCTGGTGCCTGCTGCCCATGGGCTATCCGGCGGCGGATGCCAAACCCGGTCTCCAGCATGACCGGCGCAAGGAGATGTCGCAGCTGGTGACCCGGCTGTAAGGAAGCTTGTTCCATGCATGCCCCTTTTCAGGGGCATGTTTGCGTTAGGGCGGAGCCTGGGCAGTGACAGGACGGAACTGGAGCGGACACGGGGCTTTGGGGGCGCACGCGCGCCTACGGCGCGCCTGCGGGGGCGGCCGCCCCCGCAGAGTTCCGGCACATCCGGAACGTGCGCCCCACGCCCTGGGTATACGAGGCTGCTTCGGCTTCCCCGCATCCCCGGCTTCGGATAAATGCTCCCTTCGTTTCGACAGACTTGCATGACAGCCTGCGCCCCTTCGGTTGAAATGCGGAATAGTTGTCAATAATGAAAGAACAGATGTTCCTGCGCCTTGCTCCTTTTGGGAGAAGGTGGTATGATGCTGTATGAGAATATGGGAAAGGATGGCCACGGGCCTATGCATACATATTTACGGAAAGGGATCGCCTGGCTGCTCATCGCCTGCAGCCTGCTGCCTTTGGCTGCCTGTACGCCGCCGAAAGAGACAGCGCCTATTACCGGCATCAATACCCAGGTATCCGCTCAGCCTGCTGTCGGAAAAGAGCAGGAAGCTTCTGCAGAAGGACTGGTATTTACCGAGGCGGTAAGCTCCTCTCATCTGGCCAACCCCTATGAGGGCTGCGGCCGTTGGGACTGGTTTGAACTGTACAACGGCTCCGGACGGACGGTAGATCTGCAAAACTTTTTTGTATCGGATGACCCTCTGAAGCCAAACAAACGGCAGCTTCCCACTTATATGCTGGCGCCCGGGGGGTATGTGGCCATATGCACCTGCGGGGGCAGCAGCCATCCCTCCGTGGAGCTGGGGTTGAAAAAAGCGGGCGATACACTGTATCTGAACGGCACGGATGGAGCGCAGCTGGATATGCTGGAGATCCCCGCCCTGGAACGGGATGTGAGCTGGGCCATGGCGGCGGATGGCTGGGGGTACTGTCAGGAACCTACTCCCGGGGCCGCCAATACCACCCCCATATACAGTACGCTGGAGGCCACTCCTTCCGATACCCTGAACGGGTTGATGCTCAATGAACTGCTGATCTCCAACCGGTATTCTGCCGTGGATGAGGATGGGGATTGCGGAGATTTTGTGGAGCTGTACAACGGGGGGCCTGCTCGCTCCCTGAAAGGCCTGTATTTATCCGATGACCGGGATACACTGACCAAGTGGGCATTCCCTGAGAGGAACATCGGTCAGGGAGAATATCTGGTCGTGTTTCTGGATGGAAAAGACAAGTCCGGCACGTATCTCCATGCCAATTTTTCGGTAAGTGCAGAGGAGGAGGGGGTCTTTCTCTATGACGAAGGTACGCTGCAATATACCCAGCTGCTGGTGCCTTCCGTAATCGGGGCGGATATCTCCTTTGACGGAAAGGGGAACTACTTCCGCTACCCTTCTCCCGGTCGTGAAAACGGTACCGGGGTACAGGATATCTCCAATCTGGGGGCCTATGACCCGGAGGGCGTTTATATCAGCGAGGTCTGCGCCTCCCAAAAGGACGGAGACGACTGGGTGGAGCTGCATAACGGCGGCAGGGAAAGCGTATCCCTGGCAGGCTGGGTGTTGACGGATTCCCTGCAAAAGGATAAATATACCTTTGCCAATGTGATACTGGAACCGGGGGCCTATTATGTGCTTTCCCTTCGTTCGGGGGATCCCTTTGGTATTTCCAAAAGCGGAGAAACGCTGTATCTGAAGGATACGCAGGGGAACGTACAGGACAGGTTCCTCACCGGCGCTCTGGAACGGGGCATGACCTCCGGCCGGGTGGAAGGGGATACCGTTCGGGAGCATGTGTTTTTTTCGGAAGCCACACCAGGCGCGGCTAACAGCACCGCCTACGTTACGGGATATGCGGCAACTCCTGTGTATTCTGATACGGAACTGTATCAAACGACGGCCTTCTCCCTGACCCTTACCGCAGAAGAAGGAGCCACCATCTATTATACCACCGACGGCAGCAAACCTACCGCCGCATCCCGGGTGTATACGGGGCCTATCTCCATCAGTCGGAATACGGTGGTGCGGGCCTATGCTTCTCAGCCCGGGAAGCTGGACAGCCCCATGACCGCCTTTACCTACCTGTTTGAAGAACCCCACAGCCTGCCGGTGGTTTCCATTTATCTGGCGCCGGAGGATAAAACCGTGGTCTGGTCCGCCAAAAGCAAACAGTCCAAAACCAAGGTGGAGCGGGAGGGCTACCTGACCTATTACGAAAGCGACGGCCGTCTGGGTACCGCTTTTCCGGCAGGGTTCAAAGCCAAAGGGGCGGGCACTCTGGGCAGCAAGCAGCCGTCCCTGTCCATTCATCTGCGGGGCGCTTATGGGCAATCCAAGGTAACGTACCCGTTCTTCCCCGAATACGGGATGATCAGCTACGGTTCTCTGGTAGTGCGCAATTCCGGTCAGGATAACACCAAGGCCCGCATTCGGGATTCCTATGCTTCCCGGCTGTGCTTGGGGCTGCATATAGATGTGGCGGCCACAAAGCCGGTGGTGGTGTATGTAAACGGGCAGTATTACGGCCTGTATGATCTGAATGAGGATCAGAACGCTGATTTTCTGGAGACTCACTACGGTGTGGATAAGGATAAGGTGGAGATCATCCGCTATAACCAGACGGTGGTTCGGGGAAGTAAGACCGACTGGCTGAAGGTCACGGACTACGCGGAAAACAAGGACATGACCTCTGACTCCGGGTATGAAAAGTTTCTGCAATGGGTGGATGAAGACTACTTTATAGACTATCTCATCTGCACCATCTATCTGGGCAATACGGATGTGGCTAACCAGAAGTACTGGCATACTACGGATAACGCCATCCGCTGGCGAGCCATCTTCTATGATTTTGATTATGCCATGGGCTACAGCAGCGGCGTCAGCCGCAGCATGATGGGCACCTTCTTTACCAGGGAAGGGATGGATACGGCTACCAGCCATCTGAAGACCCTGATTTCCTATGGCTTTTCCCGCAATAAAAAGTGGAGGGAGAAGTTTGTGGAGCGGTTTGTGGAGCTGGTTGAAACGGTATTCCAGCCCCAGCGGTGCAGCCGGATACTGGATCAGCTGGTCAGTGAAATGGAGCCGGAAATGGCCCGGCACACCAAATACTGGGGCAGCAAGTATTCCCCTGGCTCCGTCAGCGCCTGGAAGAAAGAGATAGAGACCATCCGCTCCTTTATGAACCAGCGACCGGAACAGATCTACAAGCAGCTTAAAAGCTATTTTCGCCTGTCAGAAAGCGAATTGGCTGCGCTCAGGAGCAAGTATGCTTCCGGGAATTAAAAACCTGTTTTCGGGCTGTTTAAAGGCTTAAAGCACGATCCGAACACAAAAAGCGCCTCATGCAGGAGGCGCTTTTTTGCATACCGGGGAGACGGAGTCTGCGCGGTGTTCGGGAGGGGGGCGCTGCGGGCGGCGTGCCGCCGCCCCAGCGGGCCGCGCCGGCGCGGCCCGCTGTCTTTGGCTTCGCCAAAGGGCAGCGCCCCCGGCCCCGGGTCGATCTTCCTTCGGGCAGGCGGGGGGGCTACGCTTCGGCTTCCGGCGTAAAGCCCACAGAGACCGGCATATCCTGCCAGATGGTTCCGTCCGTGCGGTAATACAGCCGCAGCAGGGAACCGTCCTTTTGTGCATATTCTACTACCAGCACCTGTCCGGTCATAAGCTCCATGGGATATTGGTTCAGGGGCAGCACATCATTGGTCAATGGTGCATTCCGAAAGTCCTCATAGGCGCCCTCTTCCAGCAGATAAAAGGTGCGGCTGCCAAAGGCACTGTTCCACTGGGATATGTCTTCGCTGCCGTAGCAAAGGGCAGCGTAGCTTTTGCCGTTGATCTCCAGTGTTGTATGCTCCGTGATCCGCAGATCCTCCCGGTGCAGGGCGTTTCCCAGCTGTTCCCGGAGCCGGTCCCACATGGCGTCTGGGTGACTGTCGGTGAAGTCAAGATGATTGGCCCCGTAGATCCCCATAACAGCTTTGCCCTCCAGCTGGGCATGGGCATCCAGAAAATTCTCCACCAGGCAGGTTTCCCGGTAAGCGTCGGCTTCCTCTTCCGGACCGTAATAAAAAGTGCGGCCCTGCTCCAGCGCCTTCAGCGTGCGGGCGTATGCCTCCGTATCCTGCTGCCCGGCGGCCTTCAGTTCATTCAGATACCGCTGCCCCGTGGAATGTAACTGATGCCCCACATCTGTGCCATGAAAAACCGTTTCCGGGCAGGTCTCCTTCAGCCCGCGGTAAAAACGGAGATAGGTCTCGTTATGCTGCAGGGTGCCCTCCCAATCGGCATACAGAGCCAGCAGGAGACTGTCGTCTTCCGCCTGCATCCACCGGTTCATATATTCGGCGGTATAATAGGGCATCTCTACAAACAGATGCCGCATCCCCCGGGCATAGCAGTCTTGCCACAAAGACAGCTCCCGGGTCAGGATATCCTCCCGTCCGTGGGATTCCCCGTATAAATAGATTTCCTCCGGAGCAGCCTCCAGAGAGGGAGCCGGGGTGTTTTCTGCCGCCGGGGTGGTTCCGTTGCAGCCTCCGGCCGTAAGAAGAAAAAGAACTGCCAGGGCCAAAGCAGCCATGGCAGCAGAAAAGCGTGTTTGTTTGGAATACAGCAAGAAATAGTCTCCTTGTCAGTTTTTTTGCACTCAGGCCATGAGCCCCATGGCCAGCAGCCCTACCATGGCGCACAGCAGTTGGGCAATGGCAAAGCGGAACACCGTCTGCGTATCAGACCAGCCACGGTTCTTCCGGCATTCATCATGAAGCGGGGTTCGCAGCCCGGCCATGAACTTCTTGGTATGGAACAGCCGCATGACAGAAAGCTTTAGCAGCCCCAGCCCGCCGTTGAGAAGGATCACCACCGCAAAGGGAACAGACAAAAGCACATTCCCCGTTTCCAGCATGAGGATGCCCAGAAACAGTCCGATGGCCCGGCTGCCTGCATCGCCCATCATCAGCATGCAGGGGGAGGCGTTGAACAGCAGGTAGGCGCCCAGACAGCCCATAAGAATCAGGGCGCATACGCCCCACAGGGGCTTATCCAGAAACCGGTACAAAGCGTAGCCTGTGGCGCCCAGCGCAATGGAGGCAAGGGTGCCGAAAAGGCCGTCCACACCGTCGGAACAGTTGCAGCAGTTGATAAAGGCCCACAGCACAAATACCGCCAGAATAAAGAACACCCATCGGGGCAGCAGCAGAGCGCTGCCGAACAGAGAGAGACTGTAGGGCCCCTGGTTGGCATTCATAAAGGTGACCACCGCCACCAGGCAGATGGCCAGATCCAGCAGCCCCTTTTTCAGCTCGCTCCAGGGCAGTTCGCTGCAATCGTCCAGATACCCGGTGAGCATGGCCGCCAGAGTCAGAAACAGATACACCGCCAGTTCCCAGGAAAAGGGGAGCAGCACCAGACACAGCACCGCAAACACCGGGATGAACACCACCCCGGTGCCCCGGGCTTTGCCCCGGCTTTTTTCTCCGTTTACGGCATAGGCACGGCCGTGATCCTGGGGCAGCTTGTCCCGCAGGAGCAGAATGAGCAGCACGGTCAGCAGCAGGGCAGCGGGATAGCCTGTAAGGGCCGCCGCAGAAAGTGAGAACATAATGCCTCCTTAATGGTTTCAATGGGTGCTGGCCGTGCCGAAGGGCAGGCTACCCTCCACGGTCAGGGGTGCAATATGCCAGATCTCCTCCGCATACTGGCGGATGGTCCTGTCGGAGGAGAAGGGGCCTGCGGCGCAGGTGTTCATCAGGCACTTGCGGCCAAAGGTCATGGGGTCTTTGGTATCGTACAGGGCCTGGAGCTTCCGGTCGATATAGGGCAGAAGCTCATACAGCACAAAGTAGTAATCCGGCTTCTGCCAGCTGTTTCCAATGAGAAGGGAGTTATACAGCGCCTGGAACTGGCCCGTGCCGTTGTCGGAGAAGGTGCCGTCCACCATGGTATCCACCACCCGCCGGATCCGGGGCTCGTGGTCATAAATGGCCTTGGGGTCATAGTGGGGCCGCAGGGCATTGAGGGTATCCACCCGGGCGCCGAAGATATAGTTGTTCTCTTCGCCTGCGGCAGCTACGATCTCGATGTTGGCCCCGTCATAGGTGCCCAGGGTAACGGCGCCGTTGAGCATGAGCTTCATGTTGCCGGTGCCGCTGGCCTCGGTGCCCGCCGGGGAGATCTGTTCGGAGATATCCGCCGCCGGGATGATATGCTCGGCATAGGAGCAGTTATAGTTCTGTACAAAGACCACCCGCATCTTATCGGCCATATCCGGGTCGGCATTGATCTTTGCGGCGATCTCGTTGATGAATTTGATGACTGTCTTGGCAATGATATACCCCGGAGCGGATTTGGCCCCGAAGATAAAGGCCGTGGGGGGGAAGTCGGTAATCCGGCCATCCTTGATGCCGAAGTATATATCCAGAATGGCCAGTGCGTTCATCAGTTGCCGCTTATACTCATGCATACGCTTGATCTGCACGTCATAGACGAACCCGGCAGGAATATCTACCCACTCTTTCTGGGAGATAAGGGCGGAAAGCCGCTCTTTGTTCTGCCGCTTTACGGCCAGGAAGTCCTTTACATCTTCATCAGAGGTAAAGGCGCGGAGCTTTTCCAGCTGATCCAGATCGGTGATCCACCCATCGCCTATGCGTCTGGTGATAAAATCGGCCAGCCCGGGGTTGCAAAGCCCCAGCCAACGCCGCTGGGTAATGCCGTTGGTTTTGTTCTGGAAGCGTTCGGGGTAAAGGGCATACCAGTTCTTCAGCACATCGTGCTTGAGGATCTCCGTATGGATCTTGGCCACGCCATTGACCGCATGGCTTACATACACGGCCATGTTGGCCATGTGGATCCGGTTCCCCTGGATGATGGCGTAATCGGTGCAGTCCATCCCCTTTTGCATGAGCTCTCCGCAGAGCTTGGCATTGATGCGGTAAACGATATCAAAGATCTCCGGCAGCAGTTCCTTGAACAGGTTTGCGTCCCACTTTTCCAGAGCCTCCTGCATGACGGTGTGGTTGGTATAGGCAAAGGTATGCTGCGCCACGTCGAAAGCCTGCTCAAACTGCATCCCTTCGTTCATCAGCAACCGGATAAGCTCCGGAATGGAAACGGTGGGGTGGGTGTCGTTGAGCTGAATGGCAATATACTGGGCAAAGTTTTCCAGAGGGCGCTCCTCCCGCTTGTAGCGGAAGAGCAGATCCTGCAAAGAGGCGGAGGAAAGGAAATACTGCTGCTTGAGCCGCAGCTTTTTCCCGGCCCGGGTGGTATCGTTAGGGTACAGAACCCGGGTGATATCCTCCACGGCGTTCTTTTCCCGGACGGCCAGAGCATATTCCTGATCGTTGAACAGCTGGAAGTCAAAATCCTCCAGCGCTTCACTCTGCCACAAACGCAGGGTGCCGATGTGGCTGGTGTGATAGCCGATGACCGGCATATCATAAGGTACGGCCCGGACGGTCTGGTCGGCAAACTTTACCAGCATTTCGTGGCTGTCCCGCCGCCGGGACCAGGGGTCCCCAAAGCGCTGCCAGTCATCGGCGGCTTCGTTCTGGAAGCCGTCCCGCCAGCTTTGCTTGAACAAGCCGTACTTATAGCGGATGCCGTAACCGTCCAGAGGCAGATTCATGGTAGCGGCGGAATCCAGAAAACAGGCGGCCAACCGTCCAAGACCGCCGTTGCCCAGGGCGCAGTCTTCGATCTCTTCAAACATGTTGATATCCAGGCCGTTGTCGGCAAAGGCCTTTTTGACCTCCTCCAGAATGCCCAGATTGTAGAGGTTGTTGTATACCATCCGGCCGGTAAGATACTCCGCCGAAAGATAATAAGCGCTCCGGTTCCGTTCGTGGGAATGGCGGCTTTCGTACCAGTTGTCGGCGATGCCGTCCATGACCACCCGGCCCAGAGCGTTGTGGATCTGATATACGGTGGCCTCCTGAAGAGAGACCTCATTCTGCTGCTTTAAAAGTTTTTCTACCTGCTGTAATATTTTGTCCACTTTTTTACTTGACCCTTCCTCAGAATAGAACTGAATAAACAGTACACCATTATTAAAACGCATTATAGCATTTTTCCGTAGGCAATGCAAGATTTGCCCGGAGATAATATACAAAAGCATGGGGAAGGGAAGCGGGCTGACGGTGTATGGATACGGACGCTGAAAGCACCTGCCCGAGGGCTGGGGCGCGGGAGCATGTAAGCGGGATGAATCCGAGAGCCGGGACGTTGCATCACGGGGTATTTTGCGTATACGCCGGGCGGGGGCGCACGTTCCGGCCCCGGGCCGGAACACTGCGGGGGCGGCCGCCCCCGCAGGCGTGCCAAAGGCACGCGTGCGCCCCCTAACCTTCGTATATCACTCAGGCGCGGTCGCCCTCTGCGGGCAGGAAGCTCTGCGGCGGATCACCGTTTCCGGCTTCAGGCGCTGAACCGGCGGCGGATGCGCTTTTCCAGCAGAGCCACGGCCGCATACATAAGAGCCGCCAGCAGACAGAGCACCACTACCGAGGCCATGACCAGATCCAGCCGGAACACCTGCCCGCCGTATACGATCAGGTAGCCCAGCCCCGCCTGACTTACCAGATATTCTCCTACGATGACCCCCACCCAGCTCATGCCTACGGAGATCTTCAAGGCGCTGATAATATCCGGTACGCTGGCGGGGAGCACCACCTTCTCGAATACCTGAAAGCGGCTGGCCCCCAGTGTATCCATAAGCAGCTGCTTTTCCCCGGTGGCGGCGGCAAAGCCTCCCAGCACCGTTACGGTAGTCACTACCAGAGAGATAAGCACCGCCATGACGATGATACTTTCCATTCCCGCGCCGATCCATACAATAAGCACCGGCCCAAGGGCGATTTTGGGCAGAGCATTGAGCACCACCAGATAGGGATCCATGACCTTATCCAGCAGGGGCATCCACCAGAGCAGAACGGCCAGCGCCACCCCCAGCGCCGTCCCCAGCAGAAACCCCGCCACCGTTTCAAACAGGGTGGTGCCTATGTGCAGAAACAGGGTGCCGTCTGCATACAGATTGGCCAGGGAGACCAGTACCCGGCTTGGGCAAGAGAGGATGAAGGGATCCACCCACCCCCAGCGGGCCCCCATTTCCCAAAGAAACAGAAAGGCAATCAGCACCAGCAGCCGCAGCACATGGATGGAAACAGCCTCCCGGCGCCGGGCCTGGAGGTAGGCAAATCGCTCCGGGGAGCAGGACAGGGACGTATATCGCATAGGTATCTCCTTATACAACGGAATATACCCCTATACTATTCCGCAGCCGGGTGCCGGGTGCCAGAAGTATACATACGCCCCATATTCCCGAAGGGAATAACCCGGTGTTAAAAAGGCATAAAATTGGTGCACCTGACCGAAAAATGTCGTTAGGGACAAAGTGTATCGGTTTGGAATCGGAATAGTCCTTCGGCCGCTCGCTGTGTGCGCAGAGTTCCGTATACAAAAATGCCGACTCCTGCATGAACGGCAAAAGACGGCAGATAAATTTATTCTGTTATATCTGCGGCTGTGCAGTGGGAAAAGCCGGGCGCTACTGCATCAGAACAGGATCCCGATGAAAATACCCAGCACGGCTCCGCAGAACACCTGCAGGGGAGTGTGGCCCACCATCTCCTTCAACCGCTGGGCCGTATCCAGCGAAGTTTCCCAGGAGGCGTTGAGAATATCCAGAATGGAGTTGATGGTGCGGGCCTGCTTGCCCGTTTCCAGTCGAACGCCCCGCGCATCGTGCATGACAATGGCTGCGAAGGCGCAGGCCAGGGCAAACAGCGGGGAAGCCAGTCCCTGACTTTTGCCGATAGAAGCCGCCAAAGCGCTGACCAGAGCGGAATGGGCGCTGGGATAGCCCCCGTCTCCCCAGATGCGTTTGATATCCAAACGGCCGGAAACGATCCAGTCTATAAATACCTTGAGCACCTGCGCTACGCACCAGCTGAGAGCGGCAGCCCAGAAAGGTTTGTTTGCAAACAGTTCCTGAAGCATATGTATATCCTCCTTGCAGAACATCTGTAATGCTACCACAAGCCCGGCCATCCTGCAAGTCAAAAGGCGGCTTGCAAAAAACGGGCCGGGTCGGTATACGGGGCTCAGGGGGCGCACGCGTGCCGCAGGCACGCCTGCGGGGCATTTCCCCGCAGAGTTCCGGCCAGGGCCGGAACGTGCGCCCCCCTGCCCCAAACCTGCCTATCCTGACATTCCCGCGACCCAGGCTGCGGGAATACATTATCCGTTCAGACGCTTTTTTGCATAAAAAGACCGCCCTGCCTGAGGCAGGGCGGCGGGGGAAACACAGGGTACATCAGTTGATGGAAATGCTCTTTTTTTCAGGCTTCTCGGGGGAAGCGGTGGGCAGAGTCAGGGTAAGCACACCGTTATCAAAGGCGGCGGAAATATGATCCTGATCAATGCCGGTCACATCAAAGCTCCGGGTGAAGGTGCCGTTGACACGCTCCTTGCGCAGATAGTGCTTATCTTTGTTTTCTTCGGTTTCTTCACTCTGCTTCTTTGCGGTGATGGTCAGTACATTGTCGTGCACATCAATGGTAATGTCTTCCTTCTTGATGCCGGGGAGTTCACTTTCCAGTGTGTAGACCCCATCCTTTTCGGTAATGTCCGTACGGAAAGCGCCAAGGCGGCTGCTGCGCATAAGCTCATAGCCGGCGTTCTCCAGCTCTTCAAAGGGATTGTAAGTATCATTATGACCGCTGATGCGGTAAGGAGAATAACTAAGCAACATATCAAATTCCTTTCCGGGCTCCCCTTTCGGGTCCCTCTCTTTTCTTGATGCCCATAGTATATCCAGCCATTTTTACAGAAAAAGGGAGGAATTGGAACACAATTGTGAACTTAGCACTCTTTTTATAAGAGCGCTAAAAACGCGCAAAAAATACTTGCACACGGGATTTTCTCACCATGTTTTCTAAAAAAGATCTGCCGGGCAGTCGAAAAAGAGAAGTGCCTAAATCATTTTGTACAGGCGCATCTGCAAATAAACCTGTGGTTTTTCATGCATGCGGCGAAATAAAACCGATGGTTTCTTTTCTGCACAAAATAAAAAAACTAATGCAAATGTTAATGTAAATGTAAATGCCAATGCAAATACACAATGCAAACGGATATGGTTTGCGGTGGCGTGTGTTCTGACGGCCTGTGCACATTGAGCACTCTGTAGACATATGCAAAAAGAGAGCTGCCTGCCCGCTTTTCCTTTTCGGTTTTGTATATGCCAGATGCAGATTCGAGGCCTGGGGCGTGGGAATGCGAAAATGGATTTGTTCGGGATTTAGGCCGTGCATGCACAAAGACACAGCGTATTCGCCGGGCGGGGCGCACGTTCCGGCCCCGGGCCGGAACTCTGCGGGGGCAGTGCCCCCGCATGCGTGCCTGCGGCACGCGTGCGCCCCGAAGCCCCGTATACGGCGCAAACCTCGCCCGCCGCCGTTTCGGCTTCCCTGTTCCTTCATTTTCCCACGTCCCATGCCTCGGAGAACGATGCCTGATTTTTCCACATCCCATATTTTCTCATACGCTTTCGGACAGCCTCTTTCCCCCCGTTACAAAAAGTTTACCGAAGTCTGGTTGATTGTGGAGAATAGGGACGGTACAATCATTCTGTATTATTGTATGGGAAAGGAAGCACCCCATGGGAAAACTCTGGAAAAACCGGCCGGCTTTGATTGCCCTGACAGCGGCAGTACTGTTTCTGCTGCTGGCCGCCTTCACCGTTAACGAACGGACGGCCGGGCAGGCGGAGGGTCTCTTTCATGAGGCTCTGGACCCGGTGCAGGGGTTTGTGCAGGGGCTTACGGAGAATGTGACGGATTTTTTCACCCGGGTGTTCTATCCCAGCAGCATTCAGGCGGAAAACGAGCAGTTGAAAAAGGAGCTTCTGTACTATCAGCGCAAGTCTCTCCTGCAGGAGGAAACGGAGCGGGAGAACGGCCGCCTTTCGGAATTGCTGGATTATACCGGGGAGCATCCGGATCTGGGCTTTATGGCTGCGGCCGTTACAGGCAGGAGTCTGGATCCCTACGTGGATACCCTGACGCTCAACGCAGGCACCCGCAACGGCGTTACGGAAAAGATGGCCGTGGTCTGCGCCCAGGGAGTCATCGGCCGGGTGAGCCAGGTGGGGGCCGGCTGGTGCAAGGTACGCACCATGCTTAATGAGGATATGCGCATCTCCGTCATGGTGGAGCGCACCCGGGACGAAGGGCTTCTGGGGGGACTGCTGGAGGAGAACGGAGCTCTGGTGGGGCTCAAGCTCTATTACCTGCCTAAGGAGGCACAGCTGGAGGTGGGGGACAGGCTTATCACCAGCGGTCTGGGAGGCATTTTCCCCAAGGGACTGTATGTAGGGGAGGTTATGGCGCTGGGGGGCGAAAAAGACCCCTACGATGCCATCGTGACCTGGGAAGTGGATTATACCCATCTGGAAACGGTACTGCTGGTCACGGGGATGGAGGGCAATTAGCGTGAGAAAAAACATTGCCCTGCTGCCTTACTGCATTGTGTGCGTATTTCTGGATACGGCGGTATTCAGCCGCTGGAATCTGTTTTCCCTGCGGCCCTGGATGATGCTGGCTCTGACTTTGTCTGCTGCAGCCTGCTTTTCTTTGCAGGCGGGCATGGTGCTGGGGATCCTGGGGGGCTTCTGTCAGGATATTCTTTGCGGCACGGCTTTGGGGATCACCCCGGCGCTGTTTCTGCTGGCCGCCGTGCTCCTGCATATTATGTTGAAAAAAAATACCGTAAAACCCTATGTGCTCTTTTTGTTCCTGACGGCTCTGGCCCTGGGATATGAGCTGCTGCTTGCGCTTCTGGCATGGGTGCTGGGAGGACATGTGTCTTTGTATGGCCTGCTGTATGGGGCTTTGCCCCGGGCGCTGCTTACCGGCGGCGCAGGGCTGCTGCTGAAAAAGGCTTTCCGCCCCCTGCTGAAAGGTCAGGTGGATCTATGAAAAATCCTCGTCTGCATCTTAACCTGCGGCTGGCTCTGCTGGGGCTTGTTTTTCTTTTTCTGGGCGCATATCTGGTGTACGGCCTCTATGATCTTTCCGTAGAACACGCCGTTTCCTATCAGGCGGCGGTGGCTACCACCAGCAAGGTCACTACTTATCAGTCCGGCAGCCGGGGTTCCATCAGCGACTGCAACGGCAATATTCTGGCCTATGACGAAAACAGCTACGATGTCATGTTCTACCGGGATCCGGATAAGACCACTCCCGTGGATTCCGCCCGTTACACCAACGCCCTGATAGAGGCCATTTCCATTATCGAAGCCGGAGGCGGCACGGTGGAAAACGGATTTTATATCGTGATGGATAACGACGGCACCTATCACTATGACTTTGGCGTCTCCAGCGAACTTGCCATTGCCTCCCGGAAGAAGAACTTTGTGGAGGCCTGCCGCTTCAGCAATCCGGAGCTTACGGCAGAGGAGGCCTACCTTATCCTGCGCAAAAGCTGGCAGATCCCCGATGATATGCCCTTTGAGCAGGCCGCCAAGATTATGTCCGTCCGGCAGGAAGCGGTGCTTAACAGCTGGCATGCCTATGAAGGGGTGCTGGTAGCCCGGAACGTGAGCCTGTCGGTGGTAACGGAGCTGGATATGCGCCAGAGCGAGCTGGTGGGCATAGAAACACAGATGTCCGGCAGCCGGGTCTATCCTTATAAGGAGGTGGCCGGGCAGGTTCTGGGCTATATGCAGAAGCAGGTCACCACGAATATGGGGGATATAGGCTACTCCTTTGATAAGGACTTTGCCGGGCTGACGGAGCAGGAGCCAACGGAGAACCTGCTGCAGCTGGGTTACTCCTATTCCGATAAGATCGGCGTGGCCGGGGTGGAAAAAAGCTGCGAAGGGTATCTGACCGCTCACCTGACCGAACGGCAGGGCACCCGCCTGATAGAAAAGACCCGCACCGGCTCCGTAGTGAACGTTCTTTCTACCACGGCTCCCAAAGGCGGCATGAACGTGAAGCTCTCTTTGGATATAGACTTTCAGCAGGTCTGCGAGGAAGCCCTCCGGGAGAATATAGAGGCCACCCGCCTGAAGCAGCAGGAGCGCATACAGAAAAACTACGCCCGCTACCAGAAGCTCAGGGAGAACCCGGAGGAGGATATCCAAACCGCTCAGACCGGGGCTATCGTGGTCATGGAGGTGAAAACCGGCAAGATCAAGGCCATGGCCTCCAACCCCCAGTATGACCCCAACGTTTTTACAGACGGGGTGGACGAAGCGGAGATGCAAACCCTCTTTGGGGAAAACAGCAACCAGCCCACGCTGAACCGGGCCATCGGTATCCGCACGGCGCCGGGCTCCATTTTCAAAATGGCCACGGGTTTTGCCGGGCTGATGGAGGGGGCTATTACCACCGATACGCTGATATCCGACCGGTCTCCCTATTACTACTTTGTCAGCGATCCTACGGTAAAGGTGGAAGCCAACGCTCCCTCCTGCTGGGTAGGGAACACCGCTCGCCACGCCAACCTGGATCTGGCCCATGCTCTGGCAGTAAGCTGCAACTACTTCTTCTTTACCGTGGCCGACCGGGTGGGTATTGACCGGCTGAACTACTGGGCCGGGCAGCTGGGGCTTTCCGGTACCACAGGGGTGGAGCTTCCGGGTGAGCTTTCCGTGCAGATCGGGGGGCAAAGCGTCCGGTATGACAATACCAAAACGCTTTCCCAGCAGTCTTCCGCCATTCCCCGGCTCATCTACAACCAGATAGCCGCTCATTTGCGCACCATCATGGAGGAAGCGGGTATCAACGCCACCTATGAACAGCTGACCCATTGCGCCGAGCGGCTGCTGGAGCTGCAGGACGGCACCCGTACAGAGCACGGGGAGGATATCCGCCGGGTGCTGTATGAAGAACTGAATATACCCATGGGCATCAGTCTGCTGCATACAGGGTGGGTAGTGAATATCTCCGTCTGGCTGGAGGAGCTGCGCTGGAAGCCCACCTATACCATCCAGTCCGGCATCGGTCAGGGCGTCATGCTGCTGACGCCCCTGTCGGTGGCCCGATACATTTCGACCATAGCCAACCGGGGTACGGTGTACAAGGCCTCTTTGCTGGACAGTGTGTATAACAGCGACGGTACCCTGTATAAGACCATAGAACCGGAGATCGACCATGTGGTGGAGGCTCCGGCGGAATACTGGGACCTGCTTTATGAAGGTATGGAGGACGTGGTCTCGGCCGAAGAGGGAGGTACGGCGGCAGCATCTTTCTCCCGGGAGTTTCGGGATACGTACCTGAAGCGGCTGGTGGGCAAGACGGGCACCGCTCAGACGGCCACTACCTCTGCCGTAAACGTGGATATAGAGAATACGGCCTGGTTCGTGGCAGCCTTTCCCAAGGAGGATCCTCAGATCGCCGTGGTGGTATATATCCCCAACGGTCTTTCCGGCAGCTCCAATGCACTGGCGGTGGAGCGCATCGCCACCTGGTGGTTCGAGAACCGGTATACGGGGGCCTGACGTTTTCAGGAAGGCTGCTCCTGCTTCAGAAAACATACGGGGCTGGGATGCGGCGGCTCCGGCTTGCGTGCAGACCAACGGAGGGCGCGCGTTGCGGCGGCGGGGGTTCCCCCCTGCTACAATATATGCTATGCTGTGAAAAAAGGACTGGGGGAGAGAGGGAAATGGCGGTATTGCGGTTGCTGGAGGGCCTGCGCACGCCCTTTTGGGACGCCGTGTTCGGCGCGCTCACCTATCTGGGGGACGAGACGCTGTTCATGGTCGTGGCCATGTGCATGTTCTGGTGCGTGGACAAGCGGCGCGGGTATTTCCTGCTGTACACCGGCTTTCTCGGCACGCTGGCCAACCAGTTTCTGAAGCTCCTGTGCTGCGTGCCGCGGCCGTGGCTGCTGGATCCGCAGTTTACGATCGTGGAGAGCGCGCGCGGCGCCGCCACGGGCTATTCGTTCCCCAGCGGCCACACGCAGAACGCCGTGGGCACCTATGGCGGCATTGCGCGCACGAGCAGGCGGCGCGCGGTGCGCGTCGCCGGCGTGGCGGTCATACTCCTCGTGGCGTTTTCGCGGCTGTATCTGGGCGTGCATACGCCGCTGGACGTGGGCGTGTCGCTCGCGCTGGGCGCGGCGCTGGTGCTGCTGATCTGGCCGCTGTTTGTGCGCGCGGAGACGGACCGGCGCGTGCTGCCGGCGCTCTTTGGCGCGCTGCTGCTCCTCTGTGTGCTGTTTGTGCTGTACGTGGAGCTGGCGCCGCCGCCCGCAAACGCCATCCCGGCGTTCCACGAGAGCGGCG
>ERZ780149.221-NODE-221-length-76702-cov-5.901027_pt1 | contig 76702 bp, 76 predicted proteins | sample MGYA00511367_ERZ780149 | MGnify/ENA primary metagenome ERZ780149 (study PRJEB29588, sample SAMEA2153852) | human gut metagenome | biome: human gut; feature: human-associated habitat; material: faeces | place: Denmark | collected 2008/2010 ... | reverse complement strand
AGCAGATCCAGACCGGTCCCGTGGCGGTGGTTTTGCGGCGGTAGTGTTTGCCGCATATGGCGCAGGTGACAAGCCCCGTGAAGGGGGATGGTTGCTGTGGCTTGGTGGGGGCATACTTCTCTTTTCTCCGCCGGATCTCCGCCTGGACGGCATTGAAAGTCTCCAGCGGGATGATGGCTTCGTGGGTGTCCGAAGCATGATACCGGGGCAGTTCGCCCTGGTTTTTCCGGGTGACTTTGCTCAGATGGTTCTCTCGGAATTTTGTCTGGAGCAGGAGATTCCCGGTATAGGCATAGTTGCGGAGAATTCGTTCCACGGCACTCTTGTGGAACACGCAGCCGCTCTGGGTGGCGTATCCGCTTTCGTTCAGCCGTTTGGCGATGGCGGTGACACCCTTTCCAGCCAGGTAGTCATCGAAGATGCTTCTGACGATCTCCGCTTCTTCCGGGACAATGGCCAGCTTCCCGTTCTCCCGGCGGTAGCCCAGCATGAAGAATCGCCAGGGGATGCCTTCTTCAAAGTTCCGTTTCACCCTCCACTTCTGGTTTTCGCTGGCGGAGAGACTTTCCTCCTGGGCATAGCTTGCCAGGATGGAAAGCATCAACTCTCCGTCAGCGGTGGCGGTGTCGATGGACTGTTCTTCAAAATAAACGCTGATGCCCAGTTCCTTCAGCTCCAGTACCGTTTCCAGAAGGGTCACGGTATTCCGGGAAAAGCGGGATATGGACTTTGTGATGATGTGATCAATTTTTCCGGCACGACAGTCGGTGAGCATCCGCTGGAAGTTTTCCCGGCTGTCTCTGGTGCCGGTCTTGGCTTCGTCGGCGTAAACGCCTACATACTCCCAGCCGTGATGGTGGCGGATGTAGGTGCTGTAATGATCCACCTGGGCCGCCAGGGAGTGGAGCATGGCATCCTTGCCGCTGGACACTCTGGCGTATGCCGCCACCCGGAGGGGCTTGGGCATCCGGGGTGCAAATTGGATTTGTTCTACGGTTCTTGACATGGTATCCTCCTTTGTATCAAGTATCGTCAGCTACATATATTGCTCGTTTCGGAGGATATAGCAAGTCCATATAGTGACGAATTTCAAATGAATATACTGTCCTGTTTCAGGCCGGTTTTCATGGCGAGAACGGCGTTTGCCCGGTCGCGGGTTTGGGCATCCAGCTCTCCCTCCCGGCAGAGATTATCCAGCATTGCGCAGAGTATCCGATACCGAATGAGATCTTCTTGCGTCGGCGTAACAGGGACGGGAGCAGTATTTACGTTTCCGGTTGCCATAGCTGATAAACTCTTTTCCGCAGTATTCGCAGGTCAGCTGGTAATAGGCTTTTCGCTGCACCTTCTCCGGGTGGGCGTTCCACCAAGCGTTCCGGCACTTGTCAGAGCAGAAGTATTTGGCCTTTCTGCCCCTCACTTGGAGAATGGGCTTTCCGCACTGGCGGCATTCGACCCGGACAGCATCCTCCGGCGGGTGGCGGCGGATGTAAGAACGAACGGCATTGACGGAGATCTGAAGGGCGAGCGCAATGTCCATGGCGGTCTTGCCACGGCTGCGCATGACATTCAGAATTTCGATTTCATGCTTGGTCATATTGAAACCTCCCGGGTTTGATTTTTGGGTAATTCCCCTTTTGAATTTGCGATTTTGTGCGTGAGACCCCACGCCCGTTGTCCGGCTATGAAGGCACAGAGATATGACCCGCCCCTGCCGGGTTATTCCTTCCGAAACTTATGCGAATTTGCGCATGAGGCCCCACGCCCGTTGTCCGGACAAGAAGCCCCGGAGATTATGACCGCCCCTCCCCGGCGAAATCCTCCAGCACAGCCGGATTGGTCAGGTAGACCTCCGAGGACTTTCTTCCCGCTCCGTGGGCGGGTGGCTGCGGCTTGGCGGCAAGATAGCCGTATTCGCACAGCCGATCCAGCACAGGTTGCAGACTCTCGGCGGTTTTGAACCGGTGGCACAGACGCATGGCATCCCGGCGGGAGAACTCCGTAATCCGTTCCCGCTTGATGACGCTGAGCAGATACAGGGCGTTCTTGTTTACGGCATCGGCACCCATGAGGGAATATGCGGCTTTGGCGTGTTCCAGAAAGTATCTGCCGATGGTAACAGCACTCTCCATGGTTTCTCTGCTGACGGGATCGAACATGGAGTCCTTTGGGTATTTCATGACGTGCAGAATCCCGCTGATACGCAGAACCGCTCCCACAAATTTGCCTGCCCAGTCGGGGATCTCCGCCAGGTCACCCTTCAGTCTGCCTTCCACCTCGTTGAACAAGGTTTCCAGCACTTCCCGGGCGCCATCGTCCAGACTGATCGGCTCCTGCTCATTGTCACCGGACAGGATGGTTTCAATCAAGGCCTGATACCTGGCTCTGACTCCCTCCGGGATTGGCTTCGTGGAGAAAGAACGGCTGCCAACGGTGGACTTGGGCATGGCGTACAGGAACCGTGCCGTAAGGCCGCGACCACGGAAGGTGCTGTTGCTCATCAGCCCGTTCAGCACTTCCGGCTGTACCGCCAGTACCATGGTCAATGCCGGGTGGATGATGCTCTCACTGGCTCTGCCGATCCGGTCAACCCGGATGGTATCGCCGCTGTGGCCTTTGAGGAATACATCGATATTCACGTTGCGGCTGTACAGGCCGCTGATGATATCGAAGATACCGCCCTCTGCGGAAACCACCGCCGCGCAACCGTTGTTCTCGGCCAGAACGGAAGTCAGCTTTTCGGAGGTCACATCGTCCACGAAGAGTCGGAGCGGTTTCACCGGTTCGTATTCGGCTATTTCTTTGGCCTTGTTCTTGATATTCCTCGGTTGCTTTACCCTTGGATGCCCGCTCCACCAGACTGCGCTTCTCCTTTTCCAGCTTGCTCAGTTCCATTTGGCTTTTGACGATTTCCGGGCTGCGCCGTTCGTTTTCCGTTTTTTCAAATACTTCCACCGGGCGGATCATCATGGACAGCACCGAGGATTTTCGCTCTGCCGGGGGAAGGATGACGACTGTGTAGGTGTTGAGGGGTTCTGCCCAGTCCGCATTGCCCCGGATGAAGTATTTTCCCTGGCTGCACAGGGACACAACGCCCAAAGCCTCCACCGCAGCCATATCCACGGTGGTCTGGGTGGACTCTGCCACCGCCAGCACATAGCGGCGAATGACCTCCGGTAATGCGTCCACGGGAAATGTGGGAAGGTCATATTCATCAAAGGGAATGGGCGTGTCCCAGACTACGGGGCCGGTACTGTTGTAAGCATCCGGTGGGATGTATCCGGGCTGGTTACAAATTTTGGCATAGAGCCGTTGCTTTCCTGCCCAGATGCTTTCTAATTCCCGCTCCTCCAGGGGTGGGGAGCATTGCCCAGCAGCCTGGAGGAACAGCTCTTTTGCCTCCGGGGTATCGCCGTATCGCTTGATGATCCTGGCTCCGATCCGGGACATGGTGCTGTTACGGCTCCCCTCAGGAATGGTGTGCCCCATGTTGGCAAAAGCCTGTTCGTTCTCCAGGTCATCCAGAAAGGCATTCAGGGTAATCGTGCCGGGGTGATAGATGACCTGGGGATCTTCCGTGCCGAACAGGAACCGGGCGGCGTCCATGGCGTTGGCTCGAAAAAAGGGAATGCCGCCAGCAGGCGCTGCTTCAGAGCCATATAGCGGTCTGCATCCTGCTCCGGGTCAATAAGGAACACGATATGAAACCGGGGACGAGCGCTTTTCTCGCCTTTGGGCTTCATGTGGTGGCGGCTGTAGTGCAGCACATAGGGAACATCGGCAAAGAGGTCTGCAATGTCCTCCGGGGTGACCCAGTCCGCCGGTTCATCGGAGTGGTCGTTGTCGCAGTCCCCGGGCAGGGCGTTGGCAACCTCAAAGTTTGCGGTGTTTCGATAGTTGTTTTTGTACCGGGCGCAGACCATGTCTGTGGCAAAGGCCAGCTTCGCGGAGAAGTCATCCGTGATTTTGACTTCATTGGGATACAGGCAGTTGGCTGCGTTGCCGATGCAATCTGCCGTGTATATAGTGATTGGTGTATTTTCGGCCATGGTGATCACTCCTTCCTTAGTTTTTCTTGTTCAGCCAATCATCCAGCGCAGCCCGCGCGATGAGCCACCGCTGCCCCACGCGGCGATAAGGAATGGCTCCGCTCCCCAGCAGCCGCACCAGTGTGGGTACGCTGATTCCCAGATAAGCTGCCGCTTCCTTGAGATTGAATACGGACTTGTGAGAACTCGTTTTCATATATTTCACTCCCTTCTCTTGTGTTTGGCTGTATTATCGCATATAATAGGAGCATAAATCTTTGTCCTATCGGTAAGAACAATGATGAAATACGCGACTCTAACGGTAAGATTTTCGGTGATAAAGGAGAGTGACTCTATGGATCTGAAACGAGAACTGACGGATTATGAGATCGGCGGAATCGGAGACATAAAAAAACACACCCTCCGGTTCCATTCATACAGAATCGGAACAGAGAGTGGGAAATCGGTGATCTATGCGGTATATAAACCGGAAAAGCCGCCCGAAGTGTTTAAGGGGTATCCAGCGGGTCAGGAACTGCTGATTGATTTGTGTAACCTCCATCTGGAACTGCGGGACAAGTCCATGGAGGAATGCGCACGGATTCTGATTCGGTGGAGTATGGGTGATTACGATAATCCGGAAGATGTGCAGTTCAGAATTGCACGAGCAACGGTTCCGGAATTCCTCGAGGACTATATCGAAGATGTCGTATTGGCAAAGCGCCTGCGTGAGGTACTTGCGTTGCGCGGCTTCCGCCGGATTACTCCAGAGCAACCCAATGCTGATGACGACAGATTCAAAGGATACCACTTGTCCGGAGATTGTGTCCCGCTCAGTGATGTGGAGTTGAACTGGCTTCCTGCCATTGTAATGCTGGGAGAAGGTTTGTTCATCAAGCTAAGAGAAGATGCATTGGAAGAATGGGAAGCGGCTTTTGAGGATGAGTATCTGCCCATGCGGGACCGTCTGGAACACAGTAATGTGGGCTGCGAGAATTTCTCCGCCCGGTATGTACTGCTGCACACGCTTTCTCATCTGCTGATCCGTCAGTTGTCATTGGAGTGCGGTTATTCCGGTGCTTCCATTAAGGAACGGATTTACAGCACCTATCCGGAATCTGATGTAAAAATGGCAGGTATTCTGTTATATACTTCTTCTTCTGACTCTGATGGTAGCTTGGGCGGATTGGTGAGAAAAGGACTCCCGGAGTCTTTTGAAATGATTTTCAGAAATATGCTCCAGGAAGCGTCTTGGTGTTCCTCCGATCCTATTTGCATCGAATCTCATGCACAGGGATATGACTCTCTAAATTACGCAGCGTGCCACGCTTGTTCGCTTTTGCCTGAAACCAGCTGTGAAATGCGAAACTGCTTGTTGGATCGAGCTGCTGTAGTTGGTACTATAAAAGACAGAGAACGGGGATTCTTTGGAGCCTTGCTGGAATAACAGGAGAAAAATATGGTTCAATTAATTCCAGATGTTCTGTCACCGGAAATCAAGAGTCCTGCTGAAAAGCGACTGTTTATCGAATTCCGGGACCATAGAACGAATAAAAAATATATTGTTCTGCATTCATTGGGAATTGCAGAGCATGCCAACAATATTTTCGGTGAGATTGATTTTGTAATTCTGTGCAATGAGGGTGTACTGTGTCTTGAAGTTAAGGGTGGGCAGGTTTCCCGCAGAAATGGCGTATGGGAATTTACAAATCGCTACGGCAAAATTTCTCGTAAGAATGAAGGACCATTCCAGCAAGTGCAGGGTAATATGCAGTCTTTAAGACAGTATATGGTTCGCAGGCTTGGAAATTATGATCCACTGGTGCGTTGCCAGTATGCATGTGCTGTTGCTATGCCAGATTGCCGTTTTGAAGCAACGGGTGTCGGTATCGATGTTGTTCCAGAGATCTTGGTCGATGCAAAACAGTCCTGGAATTTGGACAGCATTGCCAATCAGGCATTTGGATATTGGAGACAGGCCTGTCTGAACAAGCACGGCTTTGAGGGTGGGCGGCTGACTGATGCCGAAATCGATAAGCTGGCTAATCTGCTTCGCGGTGATTTTTATTTTGTTCCTTCTATGAAGGATACGGTGGAACGTACAGTGAAGGAGTTGTGTGCGCTAACCGCTGAGCAATATGAAGTGTTGGAATCGCTTTTTGAAAATCCTCGGACGATGGTTTCCGGCGTTGCGGGTGCAGGCAAAACATTGATTGCAATGGAGCAGGCCCGCAGGGCATATTGGGAAGGAAAAAGTGTACTGTACCTTTGCTATAACCACAATATTGCCCAGTATGTGCAGTACCAGTTCGAAAAAGACAGAGTCTATATTGAAGCGGTTACACTTCATGCATTCATGATGCGTACCTGCGGTATTGAGTGGTCTTCGGATCTGAGTCAGCATTTTTATGAGAAAGAATTGCCAGCAACTTTTATTGTGGCAGAAGATGTTCCTGCGTATGATTTGGTAATCATTGATGAAGGACAGGATTTGCTCACTGATACCTACCTGGAGTGCATTGACAGAATTGTACGGGATGGATTGGGCGACGGATCATGGGCAATTTATTATGATCCGAGCCAGAATATCTTCAATTCCTATGCTCAGCTTGATGCGATGATAAAGAAACTTCGCAAAGAAGCGTATGCAATGAGTTGGAAATTACATGCGAATTGCAGAAACACCAAGCAGATTGCAAATGCCAATATTCTGATGACCAACATTCCCAATCAGGGAAAACCAACGGTGTCAGGCCCACAGGTCGAGTATGGCAGCTATAACGGAAAAGATGATGAACGGAAAAAAATCAATGCGATTGTCCGGAAAATTAAGGACAGCGGTGCGATTGGCAGCGATTTTATAATTCTTTCCCGCTACACGCTGGCAAATCCCCTGAATGGACTGGGTCTCACAGGACTGGATAAAGACCTTGGAACATTGAAGACAACAGGGCCACTGTGGAAAGCCAAAAAGACGATGTGAGATTTTCTACAATTTCCGGTTTCAAAGGTTTGGAATCGAAAATTGTAATTATGATTGATATAGACCATTTTTCTGATGAGGAAACCCGGTTGCTGAATTATGTGGCAGCTTCCCGTGCATGCGCGATGCTCTATGTTCTTTATGATTGCAATGCCGAGCAGGAACGCCAAAATATGATTCTGTCTGGTTTTACGCAAGTTGGTACATAAGGTGGTCAGACATCAAACCAAATGTAAGTTAGGACGGGGTGATGTATATGCCCAGATTTTTGGACCTGTTTGCAGGAGCTGGAGGTTTATCCGAAGGCTTCCTAAGGGCAGGGTATGAGGCCGTAGGACATGTGGAAATGGATGTAGCTGCGTGCTATACGTTGAAAACACGTATGGCATACCATTGGTTGCGGGAGCATGACCAGTTGGATATATATAATCAATATCTCAATCGGGAAATTAGCCGCAATCAGTTTTATGATCACATTCCGCAGGGAGTTTTGGATTCGGTATTGAATTATGAGATTTCTACGGAAACGCTGCCGGCTATTTTCGAAGAAGTTGACGCATTGGTTGGTGAAGAACCGTTGGACTTGATTATTGGCGGGCCTCCGTGTCAGGCCTATTCCCTTGCAGGCCGATCCCGATCTGAAACACGAATGGTAGGCGATCAGCGCAACTATCTCTACAGACACTATGCTGAATTTCTGAGAAGATATCAGCCTGCATATTTTGTGTTTGAAAATGTTCTTGGGCTGCTATCGGCCAAGGACGAAGATGAGACGCTTCACTTTGATAATATGAGGGCACTGTTCCGCGAATGTGGGTACTCCACTGAATTCCGACCACTCAACGCATCAGATTACGGAGTTCTCCAGAACCGGAAAAGGATCATTCTCATTGGCATCAGAGGAAATCATGAAGGCTTTTATCCTGACATTCCGGCTATACCAAATCAATATTTGGTAAGTGAGGTATTTGGCGATTTGCCTGCTATACCTGCTGGTGGCGGAACGACCGAGCCGGTTCCTACAGCACACTACGACGGTCAATATCTGTATGAGTCCGGAATCAAGGAGTACGATACTGAACCAGTAACATTCCACCAAGCGAGACCGCACATAGACCAAGACCTGGAGATTTATCGGATTGTTGTGGATACATGGAACAGAACTGGCACCCGGGTGTCATATATAGATTTGCCAGCGAATCTCCGGACACATCAAAATACTACATCTTTCCTGGACCGATTTAAAGTCGTCGCCGGAGATCTGCCGCATGCACAAACGATTGTTGCCCATATCGCTCGGGATGGGCACTATTTTATCCATCCGGATATTGAGCAAAATCGTTCAATCACGCCACGTGAAGCTGCCAGAATACAGACATTCCCGGATAATTATTATTTCGAATCAAAAAAGGGTATTCCCTCACGAACATTGGCGTTCAAACAAATTGGAAATGCAGTACCAGTGTGCTTGGCATATCATGTTGCCATGGCTTTGCTGGACAGATTTGATGAACATGATTAACCTTTAGGGAGGAGGGATTGTTGTGGCCGATGTGCATACTCCGGAACAACGAAGCTACAATATGTCCCGGATTCACAGCAAAAACACAAAACCTGAAGAATTGGTGAGAAAGTTCCTGTTTTCACAGGGGTTCCGGTATCGGAAAAATGACGCCAAGCTACCGGGAAAACCGGATATCGTGTTGCCCAAATACAAAGCAGTCATCTTTGTGAATGGTTGCTTTTGGCATGGTCATGAAGGTTGCCGCTATTTTGTATGGCCAAAGAATAATGCGGAATTCTGGAAAGAAAAGATTACCGGAAATATTCAGCGGGACAAGCATAATCACCAGCTTCTTGCCAACCAAGGGTGGCGTGTAATCGAGATTTGGAAATGCCAATTGATGAAATCTGTAGTAGATAACACCCTACAAAACCTAGTCCTTCAGATTATTGGCTGATTTGGTAAATTTTGTATTTACAATGTTGGTTGTGACGGTTTTATCTGATTGGCTTAGCTGAACAAGCAATTAGGTGCCATGCATGGGTGGACAACCCGTGCATAACATCCTTCGTTTAAGTATCGCTTCTATGGTGCCGCCGCAAAAACGACCGCACCGTATTTACACTGATCCCCAACCTCTGCGATATTTCCTTTGCGGAGCATCCCTCGGCGTATAAGGCCAGTATCTGACTGTGATCTCGCTTCGTGCTATACAGCCGAGTTCCTCTGGGGGTAGCGCCCAGGCGGTGGCGGTAGGTGGTGCCGTCCAGAAAGTGAATTACCAGGGTTTGCTTTGGCGTGACCACCATTTTTCGGATAAGGATACCAATCATCAGACCGTCAATCCGGATATCCAGTTTCCCACGGGCTATATCATTCAGAACGGATCGAGCATCTGATGAAATCTCTCCCGGAGTCTGTGACAACAGATCCGCGCAGTCAGGGGTGATGTTTTTATGGATCTTCAGCAGATGATGCATGGAGCGGCGAATGGCGGTGTCCAGTTCCTCGGCGTAAATGTGGCGGCATTTACATTTTGTGCGGCCAGCCTTCTTGCTATTGCACTCCCAGACGGCATCCCGGTAGGTGGTGGATTGCCAGGTCTTTCGACCATACCGACCGCCACAGCCGCCGCAGATGACTTTGTTGGCAATGGGTGAGAAGGTGCAATTCCGGCGGATGGCGTCCGTCCATGTGGCTTGCACTTCCTGCCACACAGACTTGCTGACGATACAGGGATGTCCGTTCTCCACATAGTATTGCGGCGCTTCGCCCTCGTTTGGTTTTCTGGTTTTTGTCAGGAAATCCACGGTAATCTCTTTTTGGAGGATAGCATCACCCATATATTTCTCGTTTTTCAGAATGCTGCGTACTGTGTGCGGTTCCCACCTCTGACTCTGTCCCGGGGAGAGAATTCCATAGTCCATAAGAATACGGCAGATATCTGTGCTGCTTTTCCCAGCCAGGGCAAGCAGGTAGATGAACCGCACGACTCTGGCCCCGGCTTCATCGACATGAATTTCGCCAACCGGGCTGCGCTGATACCCCAAAAGCAGTCCGGGGAGATGATAGATTCCTTGGGCGTATCGATGGCGGACGGCCCAGGTGACATTCTCGGAGATGGATCGACTCTCTTCTTCGGCAAAGGAACTCATCAGGGTGATGAGGAACTCGCCGGTGCTGTCCATTGTGTTGATATTCTCTTTTTGAAAATAGACTGCCACTCCAGCAGCTTTCAAGCTACGGATGGTGGTGAGGGCATCCACAGTGTTTCTGGCGAAACGGGACAAAGACTTAGTGAGAATCAAATCGATTTTACCGTCCAGGGCATCCGTTACCATACTGTTGAAACCGTCACGCTCGCGGATCGACAGCCCGGAGATACCATCATCGGAGTACATCCCGGCAAAGCCCCAGCCCGGATGGCGTTGGATGTATTCCGTGAAATACTCCTGCTGGGCTTGGAGACTGTTCTCCTGAGCATCCTTCATGGTGGATACTCTGGCATAGGCTGCAACCCGTTTTGTGGGCGGCGGCTGTTCCGGGGAGAATGTCCTGGCCGGGAACTCAACCCGTGTAATTCTTTTCTCCGGCAATGCTGTTCACCTCCAATTCGCCAATTGGTGCATGGTATTTTTCCGCAGCGGCACGGAGTAAAATGTGCACATCATTTTTTGAGATGATGCCCCTGGTTGCCAGAGTGGCGAATATGCTTTTACAGAGCCGAAAGTGCAACTCCGCCTCGTATTCTGATTGGGTCATAGCGACACCTCCTACAGAAACGACAGTATATTGCCGGAGCTGGAACAGTCAATGACAGGACGGGAGAGTTAACGGAAAGTTATCATTTACGAAGTTTCCGCACAAGTCGAAAGCGTGCGGAAGATACAGAAAAGCATCTGCCATTGCTGATGGATGCTTTATGCAGGTGGGATTATCAAGCGGCGAGCCAATATTGTACTTGAAAGTTACTTGAAACTACTTGAAAGTGTTTTGTTTCATTTTGGATGGCAAGCGCTATCGAGAGTCTGTCCCTTCTGTCCTCATTGTCCCGGTGCAATCAAAACTGAACCCATACAATAATGCACCACGCTTTCAAAGCATGGTGCATTGTATCCACGAGCGGTAGGTATGCCAATGAAAAAAAGCAATTGCTCTTTGCAATTGCTTTTTTTCAATTATATTCGCCTTACGGCGAGAGGTATTGCTGTGCAGTGATATCCGGCGTTGCCGGGTGATATTCGCTTCGCGAGTGTAAGGGCGAATATAATATCACTGTGAGCTTTAGCGAACAATATCACTTTTGCCTATGGCTAAAAATATCACGCCGAGCACAGCCGGCATATCACTGTCCCTTTACAAATAGGAAATATTATGATATATTTCATTTAGGTGATGAATAATGTCAGACAGCATTTTGCGGTGTAAATCAAAGGACTTTGAAAAACAAATTGTATTTCTTTGCCGTGATATTAAAGCCAAAACGAACTGAAATGAACCGTTTTGGAACATTTGTCAGGTGGACTTGATATATGAAAAAAATATTTCAGAAAAAGACCGTGCAGCTGCTCGTTCTTGCCGTTGTCGCCGTTCTCTTATCGGTACTTTTAAATATCGTGATGGTCAAAGCGTACAGCGACTGGGTCCATGCTGATGCAGTGATAACCGGCTGGAGAAGCGCAAGGGGCATCCGGCACATTCTGTATTTTGAATACAGTGCGGACGGAGCTTTGCACAGCGGACAGAACTCCTTCCGTGGAAATTTTCCGAAAGTAAATACAGGAGATACCGTTACCGTGTGGTACGATCCCGATAACGTGACGCGCGTCATGATTGAGGACACAAAACCGGACGCCGGACTATGGACCTATACCCCTTTCTTCTTTGCGATCCCGACAGCGGTTTTTATTATCCGGAGAAAGTAAAGATCATAATATTGCCATTTTGCTACTGGCTTTCAAAGGCAGCCGGATAAAGGAAGCGACACATAAAAAAAAAAGAAGAGAACCGCCATATGGCGGTTCTCTTCTTTTTAGTTTTGATCCGGCTGTCGACGACGTACAAACGACCGCCTCATATTATCTTACCACTCTTCCTCCTAATATCACATTTGTGATATTAAGCTTCGAATCGGCAATGACCAGATCGGCATCCATCCCGTTCTGTATTTTTCCCTTGGAGCGCTCGATCCCGGCAAGCCTTGCCGGTGTTCCCGACAGCATTACCGAGGCATCGGGCAGCGATATCCCGTAATCCAGACAAAGCACCCTCAGGCACCTGTCCATGGTGGCAATGCTCCCTGCAAACGACGACATATCCGGCAGCTTTGCGACACCGTCGTCAACAATGACCTCTGTTCCGTTTTTGAGACTGCCGAGTCTGCCGCGGCGCAGCTTTGTACAGGATATCCGCATAGCATCTGTTATTGCCGCCACCGAATTGACCCCTTTGATCTTAAGCGCAAGTTTCAGAACATCACGCGGAATATGCTTTCCGTCGCATATAAGTTCGACAGTTATATCAGAATTAAGATATGCCGCCTCAACTATGCCCGCACACACTGTCTGCCCCGACTTGTGGTATGTAGTAACCGCGTTATAAAAATGGGTCACATGCGAAAATCCGCATTCAAATCCACGCTGTGCCTCGTCTGAATCGGCGTTTGAATGGGCTATCGCGCACAGTATTTGGTTTTCCGACATGCACCGCGCAAATTGATCGGCACCGACGATTTCAGGAGCGGCATCCCATCTCAGTATTTCGCCGTCGGCAGCATTAAGTATTTCCCCGACCTCTGTCATATCGAAAAGCCTAAGTTTGTCTTTGGGTTGCGCACCGCCGCTCAAGGGCGATGCTGCCGAAAAATACGGTCCCTCCAAATGGACGCCGGGCGTTATGACGGCAAGCTCGCTTCCTTTGCGAAATTCTTTGAATGCATCAAGAAATGCAATAATATCTCCCTTTGCTGCCGACATCGCGGTAGGTACAAGCGTTGTTGTGCCATGCCGCAAATGCGCTCTGACTGCCGTTTGGAATGCCTCCGGCGTAGCGTCCATAAAATCGGCTCCGCCGCCGCCGTGAACATGTATATCTATAAATCCGGGCAGCAGATAATTGCCGTTTGCTTCTATTATTTCCGCAGATCCCGGCGGCTCGCCTTTAAAGCTGCTGTCTTTTATCCTGCCGTCTTCAATTAAAACATTGCCGGAACGCTTTATACTGTCCGGAAAAACAACCGCCGCGTTTTTTATAATCAGACTTTTCATTATTTATTGTAGATCCTGATCGCCGGCACCGGACACTCAAGTGCAGCCTCAGAAGCATAGATCATGGCATCGGGGTGATTTTGGAAAAGCGAGCACGGAACATTTGCCGTTACAGGTCCGTGCAGAATTTTTCTGAGCGCTCCCGCGTTCCACGCTCTCGGCATACACATACGCACTCTTTTTGCTCTGAATATCTCTTTCATTCCTACGGTTATACACCATTCAGGTATAGCGTCAAGATCTGCGCCGCAATTCATGTATGCATTTATTGTCCTTGTCTCTCTGGTTATTTTCAAAGTACGGGTGGAGCGTTCGGCGAATTCTTCAGGCATAACCTTTTCGCCCGGCTCGGGCGGTTCGTTGAAAGCATAGTGTCCGTTTATTCCCACGCCGCCGAACACCATGTCAAGCTTGCCGTACTTATCGATAATCTTCATTATTTTGCCCTCATTGCCCGGCTCCGGGAAAAATCTGTTTTCAGCCAGCACATTGAGCTTATCATCCACCTTACTGTAGAATGTTCTTTCCATACCTCCGCGGAAAGAGAGCGGATCATCTTTATCGATGTAGGTCATTTCATCCTTCAGATACTCATCCATATTTATAAAGACACAGTTTCTGAGCGATATCCTGTATTTATTGACAAGTTCAGCAATTCTTGCGTAAGGACCGAGAGGACCGTATGGCACTATCATAACCGTAGGTTCGCTTTTTTTATTATTCTCAGCTATTACTTCCAGCACCTCAATAGCGACCTTCCAATACATGTCCACCTCATGCTCGCACACATTCAGTCTTATTCTTGAGCCTTTACCCAACTCGGACGGCGGAATCAAATTGATGTTTTCCATGATATGTCACTCCTTAAAAAAATATGCGTTCATTCGATACTTTAATTGACAACGCTTTATTATCGCAATATAATCATATCATACATAAAAGAAAAATAACATGCACAAAATCAACCTGTTCTTGCACAAACAGATCATATGAGGGGCATAGCGTGAAAAATCACGCTAAAAAATAATAAAGACGCGTGTTTCTTGCCTTTGCTGCCAAAGGCAGCCGAAACAGATGCGATATAATAATCACCGTTTCAAGGATTATTTATCGTATTTTGTGTCTTGAAAAGAAATGGTGATTATTATGTCATTACCGCTTTCATTTTCAACCGATATTCCGACCTCTTCCTTTTTGCACGTCAACAGCTGCGGAACGCTGCTTCTTGATGATAAGGACTATTTTATTGACAGACCTGACGGGCGCAGCGATTATCTGCTTGTTTATGTAGCAAGAGGGATCGGTCATTTTACGATAAATAATGATGAAATAGTCATCGGTCAGAAACAGGCATTTCTCCTTAAACCGCAAGAGCCGCAGAGCTACCGCTTTTATAAAAAGGACAATGCGGTAGATTATTGGGTGCATTTCAACGGTACACAATGCGATTCAATAATCAAAGACCTTGATCTCGGCGGCAAACATATTTTGCGACTCAACATTGATACCCTTGACATAGAACAGATGCTTTATCGGATGTGCCATGAGTTCACTCACAAAAAGCCTTACTATGAACAGGTCTGCTCAGGATTGCTCATAGCGACCCTGAGTCTCATCAGCCGTTCCTTATCTGTTGCAGAGGAGCCGGCAAGCATCAAAAGAAGTGAACTTATAGAACAAATAATAAGCGAATTTCATACGTCACCGCAATACCCTCTGGTAATATCGAAATTTGCAAGGAAATATTCCGTTTCAACCAATCATCTTATAAGGGAATTCAAAAAGAGCACCGGAAAGTCTCCGTCGCAATACCTGATAGATATAAGGATCAAAAAGGCGGAAGAGCTGTTGCTTTTCAGCAATTACACAAGCAGTCAGATCGCAGAATTTTTAGGTTATTACAATTACTCTTATTTTTCAAGACTTTTTAAAAAGCGTGTCGGTGTCTCGCCCAACGAATACCGCACCCGTATGATGAGAAAATGAGGAAGGAGCCTGTCGAAAAGTGACAGGCTCTTTTTTATCGGTAAATTACTACTGCCGGTTGTTTCAGCGCGCGGCTCTTTTTTCTATTTCCGGCTTTAATATCTCCCAGAAGCGGTCGGCTATCATTTCCATTCCGAGGTCGCCCGGATGGTTGAACTTTCCGTGGGAGTCCTCCCTTGCCCTTATATCGGTAAGATCGGCATAGGCGTCGCCATACTTTTCGGCGACCTTTTTCTTCTCGGCGTCAAGCACCGGACGGATGTAAAATCCGTCGGATATAAGAAAGAACGTTTTGCCGGTGTCAAGCGCGTTGCGCAGCGCCTCAAATGCGTCGCCGAATTTACGTTTAGGATTTTCGCAGACGTCATATTCCTTACTGACGTTTGCTCCGAAAAACATTATTACCACGTCGGGCTTAAATTTTATCTGCTGACTGTAATACACAGCCGGGTCCATATCGGCAAATTCATGCTCAAAGTGTGCCACCTGAAGCAGGCCGAATGCGGCGTCTTTATCTATCTCGCCAATGCGCCTTTCAAGAATGTGTACATAGTCCTTATCTATGCTCGACGCAGCCATGCCGCAGTCGTTTGTCCAGCCTATCTGAGGCTTCGGTGCATGCTTGGTTATCGAGTTTCCGACGAACATCACCCTGACACCGCTGCCCTCTTTGTGCACATAAAAATCTCCGGCGTTCTGATTTTCAACCGGAACTATGTTTTCCTGCAGATCTTTCATATCCTCTACCTACATTTCCACAAAATATCCCATAACACCGAACCATTTTTTTGCACTTTCGATCCACTCGGCGGCATGTAACGGTGCCGTCGGCTGAAGATCGTTGGTGAGGTAATCGGCAGTTGCAAGTCCGTGCGGACCTGTGGGGTAAATGTGCATTTCAAACGGTATCTTATAGCTTGCCAGCGCCTCGGCATAGAAAATGCTGTTATATATCGGCACGGCGTTGTCCGACGCGGTGTGCCAGATAAATGCAGGCGGCGTTTTCGCGGTAACAAGGCGGTCGCATGAGAATTTTTCTATTTCTTCCGGTGTGCGCTCACTGGTCCCGAGCAGCGCGTTGAAGCTGCCGTTGTGTGCAAATTTCGGGTCAGCCGTTATGACCGGATAGCACAGCACCGATGCGTTTACAGGCTTGCTTTTCGGGAACACCGCTCTTACCTCGCCGCAGTCATAGCTCGTGGAATAATGTGCCGCAAGATGACCGCCGGCTGAGAAGCCGAGAATGGCTATCTTCTCTGTGTTGCAGTTCCACTTTTCGGCGTTTTCATAGATGAGCTCCATGAGCGCCGCCACCTCCCTCAGCTGAGTGGGGAAACGGTGCGGTCTGCACGAATATGTAATAACAAAAATATTGAATCCGAGATCCAGAAAATTTAACGCTATGGGTTCCTTTTCACGCTGTGAGCATCCGCAATATCCGCCGCCAGGACAAATGACAAGACAAGGTCTTTTTGCATTCTCGCGGTGCATTTCAGACATGTTGTACGGCAGATACATTTCGACCGTCGGGTCGCAGCCGTCGTCGCCTAAAAACGGGTAATACTCTTTAAGATGTATTATTTCATGCTCCATAAAAGTTCCTCTTTTCCGGACTTGCAGTCCTTTCTTTAAGGGTATGTTACCACCATAATATACCTCTGTCAAGCCGAAAATATAGAGTTTTGACGGCTTATTTACTTGAAAATTGTGCAAAACAGTATATAATAGATGTATATATTGGCTTTAGGAGACGCATATGAAACTGCTTGCAATAGACGGTAACAGCATAATCAACCGCGCTTTTTACGGAATAAAACTGCTTTCAACAAAATCGGGACTGTATACAAACGGTATATACGGCTTTATGAACATACTCGGCAAGCTCTGCGACATGGAAAGTCCGGACGGAATTGCCGTTGCCTTTGACCTTAAGGCGCCGACCTTCCGCCACAAGGAATATGCCGAATATAAAGCCGGCAGAAAGCCTATGCCGGAGGAACTTCGCGGTCAGTTTCCGCTGCTGAAAAGGCTATTGACGCTTATGGGCTATACCTGCATAGAAAAGGAAGGCTTTGAGGCTGACGATATTTTAGGAACGCTTGCACATATATGCGAGACCACAGGTAATACCTGCGTTATTGCCACAGGTGACCGGGATTCGTTCCAGCTCGTATCCGACAAGACCCATGTGCTGCTGTCCGCGACCAAGGCTGGCAGACCGGAGATCACAGAATACACCCCGGAAACGATAATGGAAAAATACGGTGTAACACCGCCGCAGATGATCGACATAAAGGCACTTCAGGGCGACGCGTCGGACAACATTCCCGGCGTCGCCGGCATAGGTGAAAAGACCGCCGGTGAGCTTATAAGGAATTACGGCAGCATCGAGCGCATCTATGATGAGCTTGACACACTCGATATCCGCGACAGTCTGCGTATAAAGCTTGCCGCAGGACGTGACATGGCGTTTTTAAGCCGCAGGCTTGGCACGATATGCCAGACAGTGCCTATAGAGGCCGATATTGAAAGCTACAGGATCGGTAAAAGAAACGACCTTGAACTGGCAAGACTTTTACATCAGCTTGAGTTTTTCGGCATGCTGCAAAAATTAGGTCTTGAAAATATAAATATCGAGCAGGAACCGACAACTGCGGAAGAATTTGTCCGCAAGGGACCCGACCTGCTGCTCAAAGAATATGCCGGCGGCAGGCTTGACGCCTTTGCAGGAGACGGCATCTCACTCGCGTTTGAAGGCAAGGTCTGTACAGTTTGTCTTAATGATATAAAAAACATACTTGGCAGTTCTCTTAATATATATGATTCAAAGCAATATTACAAGGAGCTTTTAAAAAACGGCAACAAACCGTCGGTGGTAGCTTTCGACACGCAGCTTGCCGCCTATCTTATAAACCCGTCGGCAAAGGATTATGCTCCCTCCCACCTCGCGACCGAATACGGCGTGAACGTCGCGGTATCAGACGACTGCACCGAACAGGAGCACTGCGCCGCCCTTTGCCATGCCGTAAACCGTAAGCTTGAAGCACAAATTGAACAGACCGGTCAATCCCGGCTGCTTTCAGATATCGAGCTGCCTCTGGCGCTCGTGCTTGCAAAAATGGAACTTGCCGGATTTTCGGTTGACAAAACCGGCATAGAGGAATACGGCAAAGCATTGTCGGTTCGGATAGACGAGCTTGAAAAGACTGTGTGGCAGGAGGTCGGCTATGAATTCAACCTGAACTCCCCTAAGCAGCTCGGCGTTGCTTTATTTGAGTCGCTGGGACTCCCCTGCCGCAAAAAAACCAAAAGCGGATATTCCACCGGTGCCGAAGTATTGGAGGATCTTCGCAGCATACACCCTGCGGTCGATCATCTGCTGCAGTACCGCACCCTTGCAAAATTAAAATCGACATACTGTGACGGTCTGCTGTCACAGGTCGCAGACGACGGCAGGATACACTCCACCCTTAATCAGACCGAGACCAGAACCGGCAGAATAAGCTCTTCCGAGCCTAATCTTCAGAACATTCCAGTACGTAGACCCGAGGGGCGCGAGATGCGCAAACTTTTCAGAGCTAAAGCCGGATATGTGCTGTGCGATGCCGACTATTCGCAGATAGAGCTGCGCGTCCTGGCGCACATAGCCAACGACAGCAATATGATAAACGCCTTTAAAAACGGGATCGACATTCATACCCTTACCGCAAGTCAGGTCTTTGGCGTGCCGGTCGAAGGCGTCACTCCCACAATGCGTTCGCGCGCAAAGGCGGTCAATTTCGGCATAGTCTACGGAATAGGCGCGTTTTCGCTTGCTAAGGATATCGGGGTCACAAGAAAGGAAGCCGCCGCTTATATCGACGGATATCTTGCGACCTACCCCGAGGTAGATAAATACATGCACCGCGTAGTGGAACAGGCAAAGGAGGACGGCTTTGCCTCCACCATGTTCGGCAGACGCCGCCTGCTCCCCGAGCTTAAAAACTCAAACGCCATGTTGAGGGCATTCGGTGAACGCGTGGCACGCAACATGCCGATACAGGGCACAGCCGCCGATATAATAAAGATCGCCATGATAAGGGTCAACGACCGGCTTGAAAAGGAGCTGCCCGACGCGCGCCTTATTATGCAGGTACACGATGAACTTATAGTTGAAGCGCCAAGAGATCAGGCAGAAAAAGCCTGCCGCATTTTAAAAGAGGAAATGGAGGGCGCCGTAAGTCTGTCGGTTCCTCTTTCGGTTGACGCGCACTTTGGTGACACATGGTACGACGCAAAGGGATGATATTTCATGACCGACTCTAAAAAGGTTATAATATTTGTCTGCACAGGCAATACATGCCGCAGCCCCATGGCGGAGGCGCTTTTCCTGCGCCGCCTTAAAAGGGACGGCAGGGATGATATAATAACGCTGTCACGCGGACTTTCAGCCGCAGGCGGAGAGCCGGCGTCACCACTGGCTGTCAGCGCCATGGCAGCTTACGGATGTGACATTTCTTCACACCGTTCGGCACCTCTTACAGAACGCGAGATAGCTGCCGGCGACCTGTTTGTTTGCATGACAAACGAACACGCTGCCGCCCTTGCGGTATGCGGCGTGCCGGAAGGAAAGACAATAGTGCTGTCGGTACCCGACCCGTATGGCGGCACTGCCGACGATTATATGGCGGCAGCGGCAAAGATCGATTCACGTCTGGAGGATATTTATGGACTCCTCATATAATATAGTCGTTCGCCCTTTGAGTGCAGAGCTTTTTCCAAAGGCGGCGGCGACCGAGCGTGAGGCTCTCGGCAGCGAGGGCTGGTCTCAAAAGGCGATAGCCGATACCGTGGCTTTGAACGGTACATATTTAGGTGTGTTTTTTGACGGTGAATATGCAGGCCATGCAGGCATGACAAAGGCTGCCGACGAAGGATATGTCACCAACATCGCCGTAAAGCCAAAATTCAGGCGGCGCGGCGCCGCAACGGCGCTTATAAAAGCCCTTTTGGGTGAGTCCGAAAGGTCGAAGCTTGCGTTTTTATCGCTTGAGGTACGGGCATCAAATACTGCCGCTGTTTCTCTTTATAAAAAGTGCGGATTTAAAAAGGCAGGTTTAAGACCGAAATTTTACCGCGATCCTTGTGAGGACGCGGTCATCATGACCTATTATTTTGAAAAGGAACCAAACCTTTATGAAAATACTCGCTATTGAATCCTCGTGCGACGAAACGGCGGCATCCGTCGTCGAAGGGCGCACGGTTTTATCAAGCATAGTTTCGACCCAGATCGAGGAGCACAGGCTGTACGGGGGCGTAGTACCCGAAATAGCGTCAAGGCGCCACACCGAGGCTGTTTCACAGGTGGTAAAATCCGCGCTTTCGGATGCCGGTCTTAAATTCACCGATATAGATGCCGTTGCCGTGACCTTTGCGCCGGGACTTATAGGTGCTTTGCTGGTCGGCGTAAACTATGCGAAGGGTCTTGCCATGTCGCTCGGTGTGCCGCTTATTCCGGTGCATCATTTAAGAAGCCACATAGCCGCAAATTATCTGTCCGATCCAACTCTTGAACCGCCGTTTCTTTGCCTCATGGTATCAGGCGGCAACAGCCTTATAGTCAAGGTAAACGGATACACAAGCTTTGAGATAATAGGAAGAACTCACGACGACGCCGCCGGAGAATGTTTTGACAAATCGGCAAGATCGATGGGGCTTCCGTATCCGGGCGGAGTGATGCTTGACAAGACCGCCACGACAGCCGACCTTAAAAAATATCCCATGCCCTGGCCGCATGTTGACAGCTGCGAGCTTGATTTCAGCTTTTCGGGGCTTAAGACCGCCGTTATAAATCTTACGCACAATGCCGCGCAGAAGGGCGAGGAAATAGACGTGCCGGTGCTTTGCGCCACGGTAAGACAGCGAGTCTGCGACATTCTTATTGCCAACACGATGAAGGCGGCAGAGCTTACGGGGCTAAAAAAAATAGTCATTGCCGGCGGCGTTTCCGCAAACTCGGAATTAAGACGGCGTATGCGTGACGAATGTGACAGCCGCGGTTTTGAGCTTTATTATCCCGAACTTAAATACTGCGGCGACAATGCGGCAATGGTCGGTGCACAGGCGATATATGAATATAATTCCGGCAATATTGCAGGGGTGGATTTAAACGCTCAGGCAACTTTGGATATAGACTATAGGGAATAAATCTATAAGGGGATATCTTAATGAAAACAATAGCTCTTGACAATGAAAAGCTCCGTTTCCACGGCAGGTGGAGCGGCGACAGTCACAAAATGACCGGATACTGGTGCAGACCGTACCTTGAATTTAAAATTCAGGGCAAAAGCTTCGGTTTTTCGACCGAGGGCGATTCGGCTGTATATTCCGTAAAGCTTGACGGCGGTATGCTGACCAACTGCTCACGCAGCACCGGTTCTCTGACCTTCTATATGCAGGACGACAAACCGCACACAATAAGGATAACCGGTCACAGCACCGAGCGGCCGCTTATAATAAAAGATCTTGTGATCGACGGCAGCCTTTGCGAAATGGAAAAGCGCAGCAGACATATTCTGTTTATAGGCGATTCACTGACCGCAGCCAACGGTTATTCGGCGGTCATCCCTCGGGAGATGGACTGGGACTACACCTGCGTTGCCCTCGGTGGATTGCCGCTTTGCGACGGCAGGGGCTACTATTCCCTCCCGGAAAAGGAAAAGGATGCGGTCCGTACCGGCATGGAAACTGCCTTTTACAAGCTCTGTCCTCCGTCGGTCGCCATAAAGGACGCACCCGATTATGACCTTTCCCTTGCCGAAACGCCGGACGATATTTTTATAAATTTGGGCACGAACGATGCGCTTATAAACGAGGAAAATGCAAAAGGCTATCTCGAGGTTTACAAAGAATTCGTTCCGAAAATAAGACAGCTTTACCCGAACGCAAGGATATTCCTTCCCCTGCCGTCTGCCGACAGCGACACGAAAATGCGCCTTAGCACTATAGAGTCAGCGGCAAAGAATATGGAAGCAACCCTTGATAACGTAAAATATATAGACACGCGCAGCTGGAACATTGAAATAAGCGGCGACAATGTTCATCCCACCGCCGCCGGATATGCCGAGTATGCAAGGCGTCTGATAAAGGCGGTCGGATACAGATAACGGCAAAAATTTAAGCAGGAGATGTATCATCTCCTGCTTTTATGTTATCATCATATATTTTCTCAAAACAGCAATATACCGTAGCTTTCAAACAAAAAGTCCTCAACAACATCCTTCAGCTGGCAAAGCTCAAGGTCACTGCGGTTCATATTTTCAACGAGGTTTTTCATTCTGACAGAGTCCTCGGACAGTCCGGGAATAGTAATAATATCGTTTCCGCTTTTGCCTCTCACTCCGTACATTTTGACCGGCAAACCGTCAACTTTCTCGGTTGATGTAGTCATAGAGTACTTCGCATTTCTATAGTTGTACATATAAGTATTCATCAAGCTACCTCCAAAAAATGTTAATTAAATTCACTCTTTGAATACATTATAGCACTAATTCGACAAAAGTCAACACATTTTGTGAATATTATTCACAAAATTTAAGCGATGAAATCAATTCCACGGGGTTGTCATATGCATTTCTATATACCTCTATGAGAGCAGCCCCTTTGTATCCGTCATTTTCGAGCCTTGATAAAAGCGCTTTCAGGTCGTAATCTCCGTTTCCCGGCAGCATACACTCAGTGGTGCTGCTGTGGTCGCTCAGGTGAACGTTTACTATATTTCCTTTCATGGCGTCGTATATGACCGACGGGTCAAAGCCTGCTCTTATGCACTGCTTGACATCAAAGGTAAACTTTATCCCGTCGTTTGTAAAGCGCCTTATCCCGCGTATATTTTCCAAAGTTGACGCGCGGAAGCGGTTGACGTTTTCGTGTGTGACCGAAACGCCGTACCTGTTTGCCGACCGGTTCATGAGCATCAGCCGCTCACAGTAGCGCTCCATAGATAATGTGCCGTGTATTGAGTCGCCGTGCAGCACTACATATTTTGCGCCAAGCAGCGCAGCCGTCTCATAGTATTGCTCATAGAACCGCAGGGTTTCCTCTGTCCTGCGGTCATATTCCGAAAAAAGAAAATATGGCTCTCCCACCGATCCGCACGGATGAAGCGACACTATTTCCGTACCAAAACCGTCGGCTGTGCATTTTAAGCGACGCACGTTCTCAGGTTTTAACTCGTCAAAGCTGTTGAAAAATATTTCAGTAACCTTAACGCCGTTTTTGCAAAGAAAAAGCAGCGCTTCCTCGGTTCTCATCGGGTACAAACTGGCTGTGGAGATGCCGATCCTCATTTTTCCACCTCTATCGGAGTGACAAAAACCGTACGGTTGGTCTTATATATGACCATTCCCGGCTTTGCCCCTGCCGGTTTTTTGACGTATTTCACCTTAGTATAATCTACCGGCACCGACGATGAATTTGCCGCCTTGGAATTCTTAGCCGCTATTAGTGCAGCAAACATGACCGTGCTTTCCGGCAGCTCGTTTCCGTCAGACCGCACTATAACGTGCGACCCCGGTATATTCTTAGTATGGAACCACCAGTCGGTTTTATCCGCAATTTTCAGCGTCAGTTCATCGTTCTGGCGGTTGTTGCGTCCTATAAGCACCTTAAATCCGTCGGGCGAGATCATTTCTATAGGATTTTTCCCGGCATTTTTTCTTTTATTCTGCATGTTGCCGCCTCTTATATATCCGGCAGCAACAAGCTCGTCCCTTATCTCGCGCAGATCCTCAGCCGTTTTGGCTCTTTCAAGCTCATCCATTACACTTTCGATGTATATAAGCTCCTGCCTGCTTTCGGCTATAAGATCGCCCAATACCGCCGCGGCATTGCAGCTTTTTTTGTATTCCTTGAAATACTTCTGGGCATTCTGCGTCACCGACAGCGAGGTGTCAAGCGGAACACGCTGCAGCTTACATTCCGGATCATAATAATTCGGCACATCGACATACGGCACGCCGCGCAGACTCTGATCACCGTAGGTTTTGAGCAGCTCACCGAGTATCCTGTACTTTTCCCCATCTTTGCAGCGTGACAGTTCCTTTTCCCTTACGGCAACCTTTTTTGCAGCCCTTGCATGCAGGTTCTTCAGCAGTCTTACAAGATCCGACGCCAACGCTTTGAGCCGTTCGCGCCGGTCGCGTTCGGCATAGACTGTCTCAAGAAGTGCCGAAAAGTCTTCAAAACTCTTGCAAACGGCACTGTCCCCATACTGCGTTATACTGCGGTATGAAAATTCAAACGGCACGCCGTCCGCGCCAAGAACGGCTGTGGGCTGAGGATGCATAATGCTGTTTTTAAGGTCGTCAAGTGCCCGGCACAAAGACTCCCTTTGACTGCCGCCGATTGTTTTTACATCGGCTGCGGTATCGATATGAGCCAATGTGCATATCTCCCGGGAAATCAGCGGCGACACGCCGTCCAGCACATCTATCAATGCGGTGCAAAGGCTCCCGTCCCTATTAATTACCGCATCGGCAAGAAAATGTGCGGAATTTTCGGTCACACTCAGCTTGCTTGGTCTTTCAGGTTTTTCGTAGATAGCACCCGGCTGTATCATCCTGCCGCCCGACTCTATATCCGAACGCCGCAGGGCGTCTATTATCCTGCCGTCCTGTCTTATAAGTATAAGATTGGTCTGCTTTCCTATGAACTCAGCCGCAAGGCGCACCTCTGACCGATCGCCCATTTCGTCGGTTGCCAAAAGTATGAAGGTCACCATGCGCTCAGCACCGTCGTCACCGACCGACAAAAACCTTGCGCCTGACAGATGTTTTCTCAGCAGCATGCAGAACATCGGCGGCTGAGGCGGATTTTCGGGCGTACTTTCGGTAAAACAGACGCGCGGCGATGAAGGGCGCACCGACAAAAGCAGCTTTTTTGCCACGCCGGACGCTCTGAACAAAATCACGATCTCATCTCTTGACGGCTGAAAGATCTTGTCTATCCTCGTGCCGTCGAGTACGTCTGCTATTTCCTTTTTTACTTCGGTTAAAAATATTCCGTCCTGACCCATTATTCTTCTTCACAAAGCAGCCTGTCCATCTGTTCAATAACCGAGAGAAGCCTGCTGTATCTTTCCTTTTCAGTATCTATAGAGGATATATCGTCCGATAGCTTGGCGAGTATCCTTCTTTTTCGTGATATGTATTTTCTTTCCTGTTCACCGATATTGCGCGGCAGCATGCCGACATAGTAAAACAGCGGATCACATTCCGTCCTTACACCGGAATAAACCGCCTTTATTATTGTATATATTCTGCCTGCCGATGTCACGGCGCGTTCTTCCGTTATTGGGAACCCGTTTTCCGTAAGATATTTTCTAAGATCCTCAGCCGAGGTCATTGGCTGCAATATAAGCTCGTATCTGCTGTTCTTTATCCAATCGCAGCCGGACAGTATTTTAATTATAAGGTCTCCGCCCATTCCGGCTATTACGAATGTGTCGGCGTCATAAGGACCCACAGCCGCAAGTCCGTCGCCTTTTCTGACTGCAACATTAAAAACGCCCGATCTTTCGATGTTTGCACGGGCGTTGTTTATAGGTCCGTCCGACACGTCACAGGCGATGGCGGACGGCGATATTCCGGACTTTACAAGAAGTATCGGAAGATACGCGTGGTCGGAGCCTATGTCCGCCACGCGATCTCCTTTGCGGATCATCTCCGCAATCATTGCCAGACGGCGATCTGCCGCCATTACTTGTTCTCCAGATAGTTGTTGAGCTTGGCTATGAGCTCGTCACAATCGGTTCCGTGAACGGCACAAGCGTCCTCAACCGACTCTCCGCGTGATGCCGGGCATCCGAGGCAATGCATGCCTATCTCAAAGAAAAATTCTGCTGTTCCTGCATCCATATCGAGTATATCGCCGATGCACATATCCTTTGTAACCTTCATGATTCATCCTTTCCGCCGCATATACGGCAAGGCAGCGAAAATACGCGCCTTAAAATTTATATTTATCCGCCTTGAGGTTTCTCAAGTCAAGCCCTGATGCCTTATGGCTCCGGGTGTAACCTACAGTAAACCGAGGCAGGCGGCTGCCTTTCATTTAAAGCCCCGATGCCGCAAATCTTTTTCCGGCAAGTGAGGTAAACCAACAATATATCGCCTCGCCGAGCTCCTGATACACCGGGTCACCGTCATGCGAGCACAGCATCGCAAAGGTCTGACCTATTCTGCGTTCGATATCGGCGCCGCGCCGGTAGGCGAGATAATAAAACGAGAACGCGCCCGAATCGCCGACCGCACCGTAAAGCACCGGCGACAGCTTTTCTATCTCGGCGTTGAAGCTGTTTTTGGCGGCTAAGGACACCACCGAGCTTGAAGGCATTTTCTCAAGCACGACCGTTGCGGCAAAGGTCATGAGCAGACCGCGCTGCACATCCATTTCTATATTGCCGCTTTCCTCGTCCTCCATTGTAAAGGTGCCCATTTTATCGACCACCTCGTGTGCTAAGGACACGCCCAGCTCGCGCGCCCTGGAAAGGTTTCCGTTGGCGTTTTCCCTGTCGTATTCCTCCTGCACATCCGGGACGCTTTTTGTGTCAATACCGATCTTAGAGCCTTTCAGGCGGGCAATTTTTATATCTTCATCACACATCTTCATCCCTGCCTTTTAGTTTAGTTTAAGAATCCTGATCAGTGCACACTGTTTTTGTATGCCATCAGCGCATTTGCCAGCTGATCAGGACATGAGGTTTGCTTGAAACCGCATTTTATCCCCTTGGTTTTTTCTATTATATCGTCGATCTTCATGCCGCTGCAAAGACTCGATATGCCCTTGAGGTTGCCGTTACAGCCGCCCTCAAACTCGACCGAACGTAAAATATCATTTTCAATATCAAGCGTTATCTTCCTTGAGCATGTGCCGCTTGTTTTGTATTCAAATTTCATTTCGGGTCACCTTTCCCTGAACTTGTTGCTTCTTACCGGATGGCGCAGCTTTCTGAGTGCCTTTGCCTCTATCTGACGGATGCGTTCTCTTGTGACGTGGAACTCTGTTCCGACCTCCTCAAGGGTGTGGCACCTGCCGTCTTTGAGTCCGAAGCGCAGTCTTATGACAGCTTCCTCCCTCGGTGTAAGTGTCTTTAAAACAGCGTCGATGTCCTCGTTGGTTATGGTCTTGAGCGCGGCGTCGTCCGGTGCCAAGGCTTCCTCGTCGCGTATAAAGTCCATAAGCCGGCTGTCCTCCTCAGGACCTATAGGTGTTTCCATAGACACCGGCTCCTGAGCTACGCGCATTATCTCACGCACCCTTTCGACCGGCATATCCATTTTTTCGGCTATAAGCTCCTCGCTCGGCTCGTGTCCGTTTTCATGCAGCAGCTGGCTCTGTACCTTTTTCAGTCTGTTTATGGTCTCGACCATGTGGACCGGTATGCGTATGGTTCTTGCCTGATCTGCAATGGCTCTCGTTATTGCCTGACGTATCCACCATGTGGCGTAGGTCGAAAATTTGAAGCCCTTGGTGTGGTCAAATTTCTCGACCGCCTTTATAAGGCCCACATTTCCCTCCTGAATGAGATCTAGGAAGTGCATACCGCGTCCGACATACCTTTTTGCAATGCTGACAACAAGACGCAGGTTAGCCTCGGTAAGACGTTTTTTTGCAGCCTCGTCTCCGTCGCCTATGCGCTTGGCAAGCTCTATTTCCTCGTCTGGTGTCAACAGCGGTACTCTGCCTATCTCCTTTAAATAGACCTTTACCGGATCGTCGAGCGAAATGTTGTCCATGGACATGACCGTTTCCTCAAGCTTGTCCACGTCCTCGATATCCGCCATTTTGAGGTCTTCCTCGGTCGGCTCAAGGAAATCAAGATCAAGCAGAGGAGGCTCAGCCTCAAGATTTTCGGGATTATCCGGGATCTCGTCCTCTATTTCAAGATAATCATCCTTCTGATCCGAGTCGTCCTTGGTATAGCTGTCGTTAATGAGATTTTCCTCCGGCGTGGTCTCAGGCTCCGCATCCGGTATAATATCGTCATTAACAGCGGTCTTTTTTCTTTTTTCTTCCATGTTCAAACTCCCTATTCTCCCTATATTTTGACCCGATAACGGGCTTTTATCTCTTTTTTTTGCTGTCTGTCAGTTTTTTTAGCTTTTCTGCCCATTCATCATCCGGCAGGCTGTCAATATTGCGGTCCGATAACGCCTCACGTTCCTCGTTTATAACCTTTATGCTGTCAAACAGCACCCTTTCGGGATTGTCCTTTCCGGCAGAACCGGTCATGATGCGAGTCACGGCACCGATCTCGTCCGGTGTGAAATCTCCGCCCAAAAGCATAAGATCAAATTCGCTTCCGCTGTTTTCTATTTCCAGAATACGCCGGTAGACCCTGCGGTCAAATTCGGTAAGCATGTTGTCGGGCGGCAGCTCCTCCTCAGCCTTAGATGCCAGATCAGGGTGCTTTATCAGCACGCATATGACCGCCTCCTCGGCTGCCGCGGCACGCCTGTGCTGCTGCTTTTCGGGGTTTACCGCATCTCTTTCCATGCGCGGTCTTATAATGTTGTCAAGCTGTTTCTTCGCGGTCTTTGACCTTTGCTTTTTTTGCAGATCGGCGGTATTTTTAAGCAGGACATCCTTTGAAACGCCGTATTTTTCCGAAAGCCTGCCGGCATAAAGATCCACAGCCAAGCTGTCGTCAAGCTCGGCTAAAACGCCGCATGCTTTTTTGAGATATTGCAGCCTGCCGTCGGGCGAGTCAAGATCGATCTCCTTTGCTGCGGTGTAAAGCCTGTATTCGATATCGCTGACCGTGCCCTCAAGCAGTGCCCCGAAGCGCGCAGCGCCGAACTTTTTTATGTATTCGTCAGGGTCCTTGCATTCGGGCAGTCTCAGCACCCTTGCCTCAACGCCAACGCCGTCAAGTATCTTCATCGCGCGGTCGGTCGCCTTTTCGCCGGCTGCATCGGCGTCAAGCGTTATTACTACCTCTTTGGTGTATCTGCCGAGCAGCCTCGCCTGCTCCTCGGTAAACGATGTGCCGAGCGCCGCGACCGTGTTGCAGAAGCCTGCCTGATGCAGGCTTATAACATCAATATTGCCCTCTACAAGTATCATCTGCTTTGAGCAGCAGTTTTTTGCAAAGTTCATGGCATACATGTTGTTGCTCTTTTTAAACACCGGCGTATCGGACGTGTTTATGTACTTACCGCCCTGCTTTTCATTGCCCGGCATTGCCCTGCCGCCGAAGCCTATGACCTTGCCGTGGATATTGATTATCGGGAACATGAGACGGTTACGGAACCGGTCGTATGTAAACTGCGTTTTGCTGCCGCTGCCGTTGGTCTTGTTTGACACCGCAACAAGGTCAGCCTGCCGCATCACATAGTCGGAAATGCCCTTAGAACGCAGGTGATCCTGCAGTGCGTGCCAGTCGTCCGGAGCGAAGCCCAGTCCGAAATGCCGTATGGTCTTAGGCGTCAGCCCACGGGACAGAAAATAGTCAAGTCCTGCCCTGCCGCCCTCACTCAAAAGGTATGAGTGGTAAAACAGCGCCGCCTCGCGGTTAGCTTCATAAATGTCGTTCTTTAATTTGAGTTCCCGGTCGTCCTGCCCGTTTTCCGGCATACGGAGCCCTGCGCGATCGGCAAGCCGGCTGACAGCGTCCATATAATCGAGGTTTTCTATCCTCATTATAAATGTGATGATGTCTCCGCCCTGTCCGCAGCCAAAGCAATAGTACGACCCATTTTCGGGATAAACGGTGAACGACGGCGTCTTTTCGTTATGAAAAGGGCAAAGACCCACAAGGTTACTGCCGCGTCTTTTAAGCGCAACATAAGGCGATAAGACCGACTCGATGTCGTTTTTATACTTAAGCTCCATCAGGAACTCCTGCGGCAAAGCCATCGTATCACCACCTTTATATCTCACTCAATAATACTATTCGTAATTTTTTCTCTTTGTACTCTAAATTTTTCAAAAAAATCTCTTAAAAGGGCGAAAAATCGTTTTTTATTACTTCGCATGTCAGCTTTCCGGAAAATGTGTCGGTGATTTTTGCACAAAGACCGTCAAAAATGTCGAACGGGACCGAAAAAGTAACTGCTGTCGCCGCGCCGTATTCCGTGTTTTGCACCGACGCTCCGTTGTCAGCCAAAAGTCGGACGACCCTGTCGTATGACGGATAGTCGCATGTTATCTTACATATCCGGCACATTTTCATGACCGCGATTCCTGCCGCCTCCATTGACATTTTAGCCGCTGCGGTATACGCGCGCACGAGTCCGCCCGTGCCGAGCAGCACGCCGCCGAAATATCTGGTCGTTACAATAAGGCAATCGACAACTCCTGCCGATCTTATGACCTCCAAAGTCGGCATACCTGCGGTGGAATGAGGCTCGCCGTCGTCGGAGCAGCGCGACAGTCCACCGTCTTTAAGCATATATGCATACACATTATGCCTTGCGCCGAAATTCTCCTTTTTGATCCGCTGAATATGCGCCGCAGCATCCGCCTCGGTCGTGACCGGTATGCACTGTGCTATAAATCTCGACCGCTTTTCCTCATATTCCGCCGTGGCGCTTTGTCTTACAGTTTTGTACTCTTCCATCCGTCCCACCACCCTTATATAAAAGCAAAAAAGCCGCAACTGAAACCCAGCCGCGGCTTTGCGATACACGAAACAATTATTTCGTTTCCATACCGAAACGCTTTTTAAATCTGTCTACACGACCGCCGGTATCGACGAGCTTCTGTCTGCCGGTGAAAAACGGATGACATTTCGAGCAAATATCCAAACGGATATCCTTTTTTGTCGAACGCGTTTCAAATTCCGCTCCGCATGCACACTTAACAATCACCTTGTCATACTGCGGATGAATACCCTCTTTCATGTTGTCACCCCTCTCATTCGCTTCACATTAACAAAGGAATGATACCACACCTTAAACCAAAATGCAAGTGATTTTTAAAAAAAACATTAAATTTTTAAGTTTTACTATGACAGCCATTTGTAAAGCCGGTTTTTGATGTCCTCGCAAAGCTCGACGACCTTGAATTTTGCAACATATTTATCGCTGTTTTTTACAACATCGGTCTCGTCCTCGGTAAGCACAGACGATATGTCTTTTCCTCCGTCAGACGCCGCAGGCAGACACACTGCCGGAAACATTACACACCACCAGTTGTGACCGCTGCCGTTTCCAATCACCACACGGACGGCCTTGTAGGTCCCGGCAGGCAATGTAAAATCATCATACTCCCTGTTTGAGAACCATGCGTCGCCCACCGACACGGTGACCTGGCTTTTTGAGCCGAAATCACGGATGGCATCCTCGGCGGTGCGCTGCAAGAGATTTATGTTTTCCTCTGCCGCAGCCTCTGCATCGGCTTCGCTTATACAGCCGTCAAACACTCGAGACGATACAGCCAGCAGCCTGTCCCTTACAAACAGCTTAAGCTCCTGATCCTTTGCCTCGTCGGAATTGGCTATTATGTGCATCCTCAAAACGCTGCTTCTTATTCCGTCGCATTTCGCGCTGAAGCCTGCAAACGAGCAGGCTGCCGCAAAAACAAGTCCGCAGGCAACTGCTCTCACCGCCATTCTGCGGTCGATGTTTTTAAGTACGTTTTCTATTATATGTGCTGCTTTCAAAGTCAAAATACTCCCTTCGAAATTCTGAGCTCAAAGGAAGTATTACCTTTATTTTCCTGTTTTATTCGCAAAGATGTCTTTGCGGCTCGCAAATATAGACCTCGCAGCCGCCACACTTCAGTTCGTTTGCCGCACCGGCAGCAGAACGCCTGTCATTGAAGATACCGAAAACCGACGATCCGGCGCCGGACAATCCGCTGTACAATGCGCCTTTCTCATACATGACCGCCTTTGTTCCACTTATCTCGTCTTCCGGATAAACCGCCTCAAAGCAGTTGTAAAGGTGACGGCTGACAGCTGCAAGGTCGCCCGTTTCAAGACCGTTTATTATGCTTTTTGTGTCCGCAGTTTTTTCTAAGCTCAGCCCGTCAAGCCTTTTATACATTTCGCCTGTCGAGCCTTTTTCGCCTTTCTTTGCAATAACTATGTGACAGTCCGGCAGATCGGGCAGCCGCGTAAGACGTTCGCCGATGCCCTCCATAAGCACCGTGCCGCCTGCCATGCAGACCGGAACGTCGGCGCCGAGCTTCAGCCCGATCTTATATAATGTATCCTTATCAAGCGGTCTGCCGTACAGCCTGTTCAGTGCCGAAAGCACCGTTCCGGCATCGGTGCTGCCGCCGCCAAGCCCGGCGGTCACGGGAATGTTTTTCCTTAAAACTATTTCAGCATCGGGCGCTATGCCGGCGCTTTCGAAAAACAGCTTTGCCGCCATAAAGCACAGGTTGTCCTCTGTTTTGATATTTTTATTGCTGCACGAGAACCGCAAAGCCCCGATACCGGTAGTTATCTCAAGCTCATCCGCAAGCGACACCGACTGAACTACCGAGCTCAGCGTATGGTATCCGTCATCACGTTTTCCGGTGACGGCAAGCGACAGATTTATCTTAGCGTAAGCCTTGAATATCTCCATAACATCCGCTACCTCAATCCGTTTTCGGAAAGAAATTCGCCTATACGGCGCAGCGCTTCTTTGATATGCTCCACGGAATAGCAGTACGAAGCCCTGATATGTCCCTCACCGCTCTGCCCGAAGGCGTTGCCGGGAATGACCGCCACCTTTTTTGAATAAAGCAGCTTCTCGCAGAATTCCTCGGACGACATTCCGGTTGATCTTATAGACGGAAAAGCGTAGAAAGCGCCCAGCGGTTCAAAGCATTCAAATCCGAGCGTGCGGAACCCGTCAACTATAAGTCTGCGGCGCATGTCATATTCCTCTACCATGTTTTCAATATCGTGTCTGCCGTTTTTGACCGCTTCGATGGCGGCATACTGCGATGTAGTCGGTGCCGACATTATGGCGAACTGATGTATTTTGGTCATCTGTTTTATGACAGGAGCCGGTCCGTAGGCATAGCCCAGCCGCCAGCCGGTCATTGAATAGGTCTTGGAAAAGCCGTTCACAACGACCGTTCTTTCCTTCATGCCGTCGATACATGATATCGAAACATGGCGGTCGCCCGTGTATGTCAGCTCTGAATATATCTCGTCCGATATGACCATAATATCGGTTTCTCTCAAAACAGCCGCTATCGCCTCAAGGTCGCTTCTCTCCATTATAGCGCCTGTGGGATTGCCGGGATACGGCAGTATGAGTGCCTTTGTGCGCGGTGTTATGTGCTTTTGAAGCTCAGAAGGGGTCAGTCTGAAGCTGCTTTCCGCCTTGGTCGGCAGCGCCACGGGTATGCCTCCAGCAAGCCTGCATATAGGCTCATAGCATACAAAGCTCGGCTCAACAATGAGCACCTCGTCGCCCGGCGACACTAACGTGCGGACAGCGGCGTCGATAGCCTCGCTGCCGCCAACCGACACAAGTATATCGGTCTCAGGATCGTATTTCACCCCGGTGCGGTCGTTTATATATTTTGAAATGCAGGCGCGCAGCTCTTTAAGTCCGCGGTTTGAGGTGTACCTTGTCTTGCCGTTCTGCAGCGACACTATACCTGCCTGTCTTATATGCCACGGCGTCTGAAAATCCGGTTCGCCGACGCCAAGTGATATTACATCGTCCATTTCCGCGGCGATATCAAAGAACTTTCTTATCCCTGACGGCTTTATGTCAATGACCGTCTGATTCAGTATCTTTCCGTAATCCATCACAGTGACATCGTCTCCCTGTCGTCGCTGTTTCCCATAAGTTCAACGTCAAGCTCCTTGTATCTGCGAAGTATAAAGTGCGTTGCTGTTGATATCACATACTCCATAGGTGCAAGCTGCTTTGCAACGAACATTGCGACCTCCTGAAAGGTCTTGCCCTTTACTATAACGCACAGATCGTATCCGCCCGACATAAGATAGACCGACTCGACCTCTGAATACTTCATAACGCTTTCGGCTATCTGTTCAAAACCGACATCGGGCTGCGGCTCGACCTTCAATTCGATTATTGCGGATACCATTGCGCTGTCAAGGCTCTCCCAGTCTATAACAGCCTTGTATCCCCTTATAAGACCCTGCTTTTCCATTGAGGTTATCTCACTTCTGACCTCATCGTCAGTAAGACCCGACATAACGGCAAGGTCATGTATCGTATAACGTGCGTTTTTGCTGAGCATTTTAAGCAGTTTTATATTCATACATCATCACTCCGAAAAATTATTCTATTTTAAGCTGGAGAGGGACGCGTCCCTCGTAATAGGTAACATATTCAAATCCGGCGGCAAGCGCCGCATCATATGCGTCGGCAATACCTCTGCCAACATCATAGGCGTTGTGTGCGTCGGAGCCGACCGTGACATACTCTCCGCCCAGCTTTTTAAAGAGCTTCAGTATCTCAAGCGGCGGAAAAAGCGATGTTTCGATATCCTTTGTAACTATCCTGCCGCCGGAGGTGTTGATCTCGAGCGCCTTTTTGTTTCTGGCAAGCGTTTCAAGTATATAATATATCTGATCTCTGCACTGCATGATGCTGAAATCAGCCAGCTGCTCAGCAGGGAAGCAGCGCAGCGGATAGGTCAGATGCGCCAGCGAATCAAAGCCGTTCCATTCGACCGTTTCAATGATATCGTCAAAATATCTCGGCATAAGCAGCTCGGGACGGTTGGAGTCCCTTTTATAATCAAGGTGATAAAAGCCCTTTTTCTTGCCTCTTATCCTGTGAACGGAGGCAAGCACAAAGTCGAATTTGTTTTTCATGACGTCGTTTACCGCGTCGATATTTCTTGCCGGGCAGCCAAGCTCAACGCCGGTCGCGACGGCAAGCTGCCCCTCAAAGACCTTTCGCACCTTGACCGTCTCAAATACCGACTGTCGGCAGGTCACGGCGTGATTATATTCTTCGTATTCGATACATTCGCAGTGATCGGTCACGGCTATGGCGCGCACGCCTTTTTTAACAGCCTGTTCGCATATGAGCGTCACCGAATGGTGAGCGTCCTTTGAATTGTCCGAATGAATATGTGTGTCAATAATGTTGCGGTATTCCACTTTACTTTCCCCCACCGGATATATACAAATACATGTTACCATTAATCGCTTAATAATACAAGCATTATTTGCGGTGATCGTAAATATACTGAAATTTATATTTTATGTGTAAAAAAAACGGGCAGGAGCAATAGCTCCTGCCCGGATGCGTTATCGATATTATGCTTTGGATGCATGCCTTATAAGCGCGGTGATTCCCTTTATCGCGAGGTTTACTATGAGTATTGCAAGCGATACTATCGCGGCTAATTCCAGCTGCATCTGTGCTTCAAACTGATTTATCATCAGTGAAACCGGCTTGTTTGACGTGTTCGCAAGGAACGACACAGCCGATATCGTCATCATGCTGTTTACAAAGAAATAGCTGAACATTTCAACAAGGGTCGAAAAGCTCTGCGGTATGAAAACATCCTTTACAAGGCGCAGTCTTCCGATACCCAGCGTATCGCCGACAGCTTCAATGTTCTCGTTTATTTTACCGAGCGAGTTGTACATCATCAGGTAAGGCGAGGCGATGAAGTGGACGATGTTGACCATTATTAGTATGGCAAGCGTACCGTATATAAATGTGCCCTTGAACACGAGCACATACGAAAGGCCGAGGACTATGCCCGGTATCGCCATTGCGGTTATTGCTATCAGGTGCAGCAGCTTTGACGAAAACGTTCTTGAACGTGCCGTAAAATATGCCGTCACAAATCCGAGCACCGTACCTATTACCGAAACAAACAGGGCAATGATGACCGAATTCAGAAGATAATCGCCGCCTTTAAGATCAAGCACCTTTCCGATGTTTGCAAAGGAAAATGCAAGATCGGTAGGGTATTTTTCAGCAAAGCCCAATATCATGAACGATACTATGGGCAGCAGCGTCAGAGCTGCAATCATTATGGTATACGCATATGAAACCGTAAGCGCTGCTGCGGATCTTGCCTGCTCAAACGGCTTGATAACAAACGACTGATTGCCTTTATCTTTATTTGTAAGGTCAAACAGGAACGCTATAACGGCAGGGATAAGAAGTATGGCACCGTACACGCTGCCGCGGTCAAAATTCAGCTGACCTATAACCTCCTGATACATAAGCACCGGCAGAGTCTTGAACTTTCCGCCGACCATGAGCGGTACACCGTAGTCGGTTACTATCATGGTGAAGGTTGCGAATACTATCGATATCAGCGGACGGCGCAGGAACGGAAAGGTTATTGATGTTATCTGGCGCCATTTGGGTATCCCGAGCACGCGTGCCGCCTCGTAAGGCGAGCGATCCTCGTATTTCATGACATCGGCAAACATCAGAAACGCTACCGGAAACGCATAAAGCACAGATCCTATAGTTATACCGCCGAAGCCGTAAATACTCATTTTAAGATTAAGCAGCCTTGTTATTATGCCGTTGTTTCCGAGCAGCAATATAAGTCCCATACCGTGCGAGATTGAAGGGATAAGCATAGGGAGTACAAGTATAACCCTGAAAAGTCCCTTTGCGCGTATGGCAGTGCGCTCCACCGAGAGCGCAAGCAGGTAGGCTATTATTACCGTTATAACCGTAGCGGTAAGCGACACGGTAACGGTATTGAGTGTCACCCTGCCTATTGTCGGTGATGAAAATACCTTGCTTATGCTGTCGGGCGTTATATGTGTCAGCATTCTTATAAGAGGCACCAACACTATTGCACAGAAAAGCAGAAGCAGGGCAAGCTTTGACAGCCCCGTTCCGAACGAGCGGCTGCGACGCCTTGCAGGTGTTTGTGTCACGGTCATATCAGTCCCTCACATACTTCTTTATGGAGTCGACCTTGGCACGGAGATTATCAATGACAAAGCGGCGGACATAATCGTTTGCCGGATCATTTACGATATTTTCCGGTGTGTCGAGCTGTATGAGCTTTGCATTGTCCATTATCATCACACGGTCGGACATGGCAAACGCCTCCTCCTGATCGTGGGTAATGTATATCATTGTTGTGCCGAAGCGCTTCTGCAGATCCTTGATCTCGCGGCGCAGGGATATTCTCGTATCAACGTCAAGCGCCGACATGGGCTCGTCAAACAGTATTATATCGGGATTCAGAACCAGCGTACGCGCGATGGCGACACGCTGCTGCTGACCGCCGGAAAGATCGCGCGGCTTTTTATTAAGGTGTTCGGAAAGCCCCATTATATCGAGCATTTCGGTCGCATCGGCTTTTGCCGACGCCTTCCGGTCTTTGCGTATCTTCAGCGCATACTCAACGTTGCCGAGCACGGTCATGTTTTCGAACAGAGCATAATTCTGAAACACTATTCCCATATTGCGGTCGCCCGGCGCCAAAGCGGTGATGTCTCTGCCGTCTCCGTTTACAATGGTGCCGGAGGTCGGCTGCAAAAGTCCGATAAGTATTCTCAGCAGAGTTGTTTTTCCGCAGCCGGAGGGACCGAGTATTGACAAAAATTCGCCGTCGAAAACATCGAAGCTCACATTGTCAAGTGCCATTTTCCCGTCAAATTTTTTGCAAAGATCGGTGACCTTCAGTTTGATACTCTGATTCAATATTTCCACTTGGCAAGCAGCCTTTCTGTCAGTACTTCCATTTGGCAAGAAGATCTTCCTTTGCCTCAGGTGTATCGCCGCTCATATCGGCATACTTTATATCAGAGGGAAAATTATCAACGCTGAAATTCTTGTCCTTATATATTTTTTCGGGACAGAATTTTTCCGTATTTTCTTCGGTCAGCTTTCCGCTGAGGAATTTAAATACTTCCTTTACCGCTTCTTTTGATTCTTTGCCCTTAATGATCGATTGACCGTAGAGGCAGTACGGCGAGCCTTCATCAAAGAACTTGATCTTCAGTTCTGTCCGACCTTCGTTGATCTTGGTCACAGCCTGCGGAGTCATACCGAGACCTATTGCGACTTCCTTTTGTATAAGGGAGTTGATAGGACCTGATCCTGAACTTGTGTACGAAAGTATATTTTCAGTGAGACTGTCAAAATACTTAAGAGCTTTTTCTTCTCCCCAGGCATTGACAAGAGACTTATAGAACATATAGCCGGTTCCCGATGACTTCGGATTCGGCATAGATATAAGTCCTTTGTACTCCGGTTTCAAAAGATCGTCATAGCTTTCAGGCTCCGCAAGACCTTTTTCTTTCAAAACATCGGTATTCAAAATGATCGCGCCGCCGTTGCGGTATGTGGGAACATAGTTTTTGCTGACAATAGTATCATCCGTAAACTGTGCTTGATCACAAAGCCCCGAAACATCGGCAAGATTGCCTGCCTTGTCCAGCTTCAGCATATAATTGTATTCAAGCTCATAGATGATATCGCATGCGGAATCCTTGCCTTCTGAGATCAGCTTTGCCGCAAGCTCTCCTGTCGACATGTATTCTATTGTAACATCATAGTCCGGGAATTGTTCGGAAAGGCGTGAGCGTATATACTCAATACGATAATCCTCCGCTGCCGTGTATATTATTACCTTTTCCTTGCTGCTGCCGCAGCCGGCAAGTGCGGCGACTGACACGAGCATCAGTGCCGAAAGAATAACGGACAAAAGTTTTTTGATTTTCATTGCAATATTTCCTCCATAACAGACCGTAATTGTTCACAAATAATACGTTCGTAAACTGTTTTGAACAACAAATCGTTCAAAAGCGAACGCAAAATCCGAGCTTGTCCGTCTGTTCATTTAACAGACGGACAAATTCGGAAACTGAACAACTACATATTACACCATATACAAGGTGTTGTCAAGTACTATTTATGACGGTTTGTGACGATCTCTATTTTTTTACCTCTGACAGGCGGTGTTTTGAGACCGCTCTTTCGGAGTACAGTATATCCCAGTCGTTTCCCGTAAGCTTCCAGTTCGAAACATCGCGCGCGTCGCCGGTGACGGCATACACTCTGAGTGCTATTTCGCCGTCCTCATCGGAATAAAGCGCCTGGTTGTAATAATACCTTATACGCTGCTCGCCCTCTGTGTGATTCCAGACCGGCGTGCCGTATTTTTCGTAATTGCCGTCTAAAGACGCAATCACCGTCGAGAACAGATCGGCATGACACACCGGAGCCGTCGATGTAGTAACGCCCTCATTGCTCATACCGCAGCCCGAAGGCTTCACAAGCATTGCAACGGTAGGTGCAGAATCAATCACAAGAGGCCTTTTGTCACTTGACCCGTTTGACGATCCGTGATCCGCAGTTATAATTATGGTGGAGTCCTCATATATGCCGAGCTCTTTCATCTGCCTAATGTAGTCCTGGATTATAAGGAAATTGCCGCGTATGCATTGCGTGGTGCTGCCTTGCTTTGCAGGCTGCATGTTCTGATCGAATTTGCCGCCCGGATGCGCGCCCCACATATGATACAGCCTGAATGCTTTTGAGTAACTGCCGGAAACGGCGATACCGTCAGAAACAAGTCTGTTGTAAAAAACGACATCATCTGAGGTGACACACCTCTGAGGCATATCCGCTGGGAGTCTTGTGACTTCTTGATTCACAGGGGCACTGTCATATACAAAACGTGCCTTGAGCGCATACGGCAAATTACGGTACAACGATATTTTTGCCATTTGTTTCAGTGTTCCGGTCACAGATATCGAGTGTCTGTTGTTATCCACACTGTTGTCAATAGACATCATGCCTTTGTTTGCTACATACTGGTTGTTTGTATAAAGTCCTATGTTGCACCCGGTTGCCTTTATATCCTCAATGTAACTGTTGTTTTTGTATGCTTCGTCTACATATTCACTGTACGGCTTGTCGAAATGACATATTTCTCCTGTCAGAAGATATGGCATGGACGGGTATGTGCGGCTGTGCGTGCTGGTGGCGTTGGGATAATATACAAAGCCGTCGAGCCCGTCAAAAATATCGGGGTATTCCGATATGGTCTGTTCAAGATACCGTCCGTCGCAGGTGTCAATTATGAACATTACGGTATTTTTGCCGTCAGATATTTCGTATTCTCCGATATCGCTCAGGTAATAGCTCTTTTGTACACCGGAGCCGGTCATACCGTCAGATGTGAACACTGTAGATACAAACGCCGTGAGCTGCATAACTGTAAGCGACAGCGCCAGAAACATGACAACACTGCGCGTCAGCTGTTCCTTTTTGAACTTTATAAGAAGTATTGCTCCGACAATTATGACAGCAGCTATAAGCACCCACAGCAGAAGATTCACCAAAACAGTCGATAAGCTGTAGTGATCGCCTTCGCCGGTCAGTGTGCCCATTTTACCGTTCAGAAAAAACGACTGAACATAACAGCAAAGTCCGCCTGAAAATTCAATTGCGTTCAATATAAGCGACGCTTTAAGCGGCAGCAGTGTGCCGACGGCGGTCATTACGGCGGTGGCAGCGGCACAGAACGCGATCAATATCCAGATGATCTCACCGGGAGAAAATATGAATTGATTTATGTTACCGTATACAATGCCCAATGGTGCAAAGAACATTACTGTAAACGAGCAAAAAATCGCGACCGACAGTGATAAAAACAATTTTTTCAATATAGTTTTGGATCTTATTTCAGATTTATCGGTGTTCAAAATATTATACGTCCCTTCCCGTTTTCAGATTATATCGTACATATTTTGATTATATCACAGTAAAGTATTGTTGTCAATTGTTGGTTTGTCAATGATATGTTACAAAATTAGAAAACTTCGCCGTTAATAAGAAAAGCTTTTAAATAATCAGCAGGAGATTTCCAATTAAGAGGACGCATAGGAAAATTATTGTATCTTCTGTTGTGAACAGAAAGTTGCTTTTTAAAATCTTCAAATGAATAAAAAGAATGTGTGGCATAGAAATATTCGTTATCTTTACGATGAGAACGTTCAACCTTTCCGTTGTGTCTAGGCGTGTACGGAGCAATAAGCTTATGTCTTATGCCACACTGTTCGAGCGTACGCTCGAACAGTGTGGGCGTCGGCTTTTGGGTGTTTCCTAATTGCTTTGTAAATTCCATACCATTGTCTGTTTGAACACACTCTATCCTAAACGGAAATTTCTCTATTAAATGCTTTATAAACTGTGCTGATGAATATGAACTATGCTCCTCAAAAGCCTCTAAATAACGAAATCTTGAGTACTCATCAATAGCGGTGTATTGGTAAAACTTTTGCCCTTTTGCTTCACCTACTATACAAGATTCGGGCACAAATTTTACATCTATTTGCACTCTTTGTCCCGGATATTGCATCTGCTCGTATGGTTTGGGTATATACTTCGGATTAGGCGGTTTTACCGCCATTTGACCTTGTTTTCGTAAAAGTCGGTATAATCCCGTTACGTATCGTGTATATCCTCTTTGACGGAGTTTAACCCAAAACACTACTAATCCAGCATTCATATTGCGTTTTCTCATATCTGCTATTAGTTTTAATTCTTCAGGTGTATGCTCGTTAGGATGATGATGTGGTCGGTGTGACTTATCTGCTAATGATTGCAAGGTTCCGTCATATCTTTTCCGCCAACGGTAAACATATTGTCGGTTGGTTTTGTATCTGATTGCAGCTTTTGTTACCCCGTATTTCAAAGAATATTTAATTAAGGCTTGACGATACAGCATTGTTTGTGTTACAGTTTTCATGACGAATGGTTGATCCTCCTGTCTGTTTTGTCTCAGCAACTTAACTGTAACACAGGATTTTCCATTCGTCACTTATTTTTTATTGCCAACTGTAACATATCTATTGTAAACCTACACAGTATTGTTGTCAATTTATGAAACTTGATATAGACATTTGTGAAATTATGTGGTACAATACTTTTGCTTGTTGCAATAAAAATATTAAATAGTGAGGGTGAAGTGCGTGCAAACAATAACCGATATTATCGCGATACCTCTTGGTTACGCCATGAATTTCTGCTACAGACTTCTGGGCGACTACGGGCTTGCAATAATCCTGTTTACATTTTTGACAAAAATAATACTGCTGCCGCTGTCGGTATGGATACAGAAAAATTCCATCAAGATGGTGCAGATACAGCCTCAGGTCAACAGGATCAAGGCAAAATATTTTGGGTCTCCCGATACGATAGCCGAGGAAGAGTCCAAGCTGTACAAAAAGGAAAAATACCATCCGCTTGCAAGCCTTATACCTCTTGCGGTACAGCTCATACTGCTCATGGGCGTCGTTGCGGTCATCTATCACCCGTTTGACTACATTTTCCATATGGATAAAGGGCTTATCGCCTCTCTCACCGAAATGACCGCACATGCCAATACCGAATCGTCGGCAGCGCAGCTTTCCGCAATAGAGGCTATAAAGTCGGGCAATATGAATTTTGATTTTGCCTCACTTGCCGCAAAATATCCCGGCATTGACGTTTTGGGATACATAGACGAAATAAAGTCCTTTGACCTGCATTTTCTCGGATTCAACCTTTCATGGAACCCGAGCGAGGTGTGGGGTATTTCGATCATAGTGCCTATAGTTGCAGGTCTTTCGTCACTGCTCCTTTCCGCCGCCCAGAATGCATCAAATGTCCTTCAGGCAGAACAGGGAAAGGTCAGCAAGTACGGCATGCTTGCGCTGTCGGTAGGTCTTTCGCTTTATCTTGGATTTTTCGTTCCTGCCGGTATTGCGCTTTATTGGATCGCCAGCAACCTGCTTGCCATTGTTCAGCTCTATGCGCTCAATGCCGCCATACCGCCTAAAAAGTATGTCGATTATGCAGAGCTTGAGGAAAGCCGAAAAGAACTGGCTGCACTGGAGAACCTCGGCGAAAAGAAAAAGATGTTCGCTAAGAATCCCAACTCCAAGCGCGAAAAGGCTGATTATAAAAGGTTCTTTACGATAGCCAACAAGCATATCGTAATATACTCCGAAAGAAGCGGTTTCTATAAGTACTACAAGGAAATTGTCGAAGGTCTGCTTAAAAAGACCAACCTTTCCATACATTATATTACAAATGATCCCGACGATCAGATATTCCGTATGGCGGAAAAAGAGCCACGCATAAAGCCTTACTATATCGGCGTCAATAAACTTATTCCGCTCATGATGAAAATGGATGCCGATATTGTCATTATGACTACGCCTGAGCTTGACAACAACTATATCAAACGGTCATATATGAGAAAGGATATCGAGTATATTTTCGTTCCGCATGACAGCGCCAGCATGAGCATGGGCTTCAAGGAACACTCGCTCGATAATTTTGATACTGTCTTCTGTACCGGACCGCATATTTCACGCGAAGTAAGGGCAAGCGAGAAATACTACGGCACTAAAGAAAAAACGCTGGTCGAATTCGGATATCCTCTTATAGACAACCTTATAGAGTCTTATGAGGCAATGGATAAAACGGAAAGAGACAGAAAGCAGATACTTATAGGTCCGTCGTGGCAGGAGGACAACCTGCTCGACAGCTGCTTAGATAAGCTTATAGAGCAGCTGTATTCCGATGAATATAAGATCATAGTGCGTCCGCACCCGGAATATATGAAGCGCTTCAAGCCCAAAATGGATGCTTTAGTTGAAAAATATAAGGATAAGATCGGTGACGGTCTTGTGTTTGAACTTGACTTTTCGGGCAATTCATCCACCTACAGCTCTGATCTGCTTATAACCGACTGGTCCGGAATAGGTCTTGAATTCTGCTTTGCAACGCTCAAGCCGGCACTGTTCATCAATACAAAGATGAAAATGGAAAACCCGAATTATGCAGTGATAGGCGAAGAACCGCAGGAGATCGCGCTCCGCAACAAAATAGGTCTTTCGCTCAATAAAGATGAGCTTGACAAAACGGCAGAGACTGTTAAAATGTTATTGGGCAAGGACAAGTATTACGATATTATAAAAGAAATACGCGAGCATTATTATTATGCATTGGGAACACACGGTGCAGCAGGCGTAAAATATATCGTTGACGACCTTGTGAAAATGGCAAAAAGCAAAAAGAAATAAGTAAAACATAAAGGAGAATTTTTATGATGATAAATACCGCTTATATTGATCCTTCGGTTATGACCTTTGCAATTCAGGCTGTCGCAGGTGCGGCTATCGCCGTTGCAGCGGTTGTCGTTGTTGCATGGAGAAAGGCAAAAAAGAAGGTCTCGGACAAACTCGGTCTTGAGGAAAAGACCAACAAGGAAGTCGAGGAAGATATAGTCGTCACCGACGAGCAGGAGACCGAGCAGCCGGCAGAAGATGCTGTCGATGAAAACAGTGAAAGCAAGCCGGAATAACGATTTGCTTTGAGCAAATATATTATTACATAGGCTTAATGAGGAATGTATTGTGATTACCAAAAAGCAGTTCAGCGTGTTGGAGACGCTCGCACTGACAAAGGACAGGCTGTCCCAAAGGTCGATAGCGTCTTCCCTCTCGATGTCAATAGGAAATGCGAACCGTATAATCGGTGAACTTGATGACATTGGGTTTATAAAGGACGGCATGATAACGGATGAAGGTCTTGCCGCCCTGGAGCCTTACCGCGTTAAACGCGCGGTTCTGATTGCCGCCGGTTTCGGCTCAAGGATGGTGCCGATAACTCTGAATACGCCGAAGCCGCTGGTCAGGGTCAACGGAAAAAGGATAATCGATTCCCTGCTTGATGCGATATATGCCGCAGGCATAGAAGAGGTGTATATAATAAGAGGATACCTCGGAGAGCAGTTTGACCAGCTTCTTTATAAATACCCCCGCATAAAATTTATAGAGAATAAGATATACAATGAGTCAAACAACATATCATCGGTGCTGGCAGCCGGGGATCTTCTCGAAAACGCGTATGTTTCCGAGGCAGATCTGCTGCTGTATAACGGTGAACTTATAAAGAAATATCAGTATAGCTCCAATTACCTCGGTGTTCCGGTTGAGGAGACCGACGACTGGTGCTTTGAAACAAATTCCAAAAAGGTCATTACCAAACTCAAGGTCGGCGGTGTAAACTGCTATCATATGTTCGGTATATCATATTGGAATCAAAAGGATGGCAGACAGCTTTATACCGATGTCAGGAAGGTGTTTGAGTCACCGGGGGGCAAGGAGCGCTATTGGGATCAGGTGCCGCTTGAGTTCTGCGCCGCCAATTACAATGTCGAGGTAAGACCCTGTACATTTGACGATATTATCGAGATCGACACATTCGGCGAACTAAAAAAACTTGACAAGACCTATGACGTATAAATAAGACCGCCGGAAGATATTCAGAACCGGAGGTAATATGGCGGACCGGCTGAGGCTTTAAAGCTTCAGTCGGTCCGCTTTTAATGGTAATAAATGTTTTACAGACCTTATATTGCCCTTGACTTTACAGACAGCATGATGTAATATTTAGTTGTAAGCTATTACATAGACTGACATAAGCCTTAAGAAGAGAGGGAGATCATGTATGTTTTGTGAGCATTGTGGAACAGAGTTGAAAGAAGGCAGCGCGTTTTGTGAAAAATGCGGCACACCTGTAGCGGCGCCGGCTGCCGAAAGTGCAGCACCCGAAACTGCCGCCGTTCCTACGGTACAGCCGACCGAACAGTATGCCCAGTATAATCAATATTCGGCTCCGGCAGCACAGCCGGTTTATGCTGCGCCGGCACCGGCACCGGTAAAGAAAAAATCAAAGGCAGGAATAATAGTTGCAATAATTGCCGTTATCACTGCCCTTGCAGTAGCGGCAGGCGTGTTCCTTTTGCCGCGCGTTTTTAAGGGAGACTCCAAGGACCAGTTCTCGAAGCTCGGCAAAAAGTCATTTCAGAGTTTCAATGCATCCTTCGGACAGGAATTTTCATCGTTAAAGGACGGCTTTAACATTGTTGCAAAGCTGGATATAAGCAAAGACCTGTTCAGCCTTTTGGGCGCTTCCAACGGCAATCAGTTCAATAAGGATATAGACATTACAGCCGATTTTACTTATAACAACAACGCACAGCTTATACTTTCGGCTGAGGCCGGCGGCAAGGAGTTTTTGTCGGCAAATGCCGTTGTCGATATGCTGGCGCAAAAAGCATACCTGGCGGTGCCGGGACTTTTGGACGGCACTTTTGAGATGGATGTAAGCGATCTGCTCGATGAGATCATGTCGAACGGAAGCTACGATTTGCTTCCGTCTACAGGCTTGCCCGATGAATTTACCAATGTTTACAAGGCTTTGCCCGACAGCAAAACCGCGGAGAAGCTTTTCAACGACTATTTTGATATATTCGTAAACGATCTTGACGAAATTTCCAGCGAAGATGACACCCTGACTGTAGGCGATCTCAGCGAAAAATGCACCGTTCTTACGGCTGATGTCAGTAAAAAAGAAATAAACGATATCACACTGAAAATTCTCAAAAAGGCACGCGACGACAAGCGCATAAGCGACATAGCCTGCGCCGCATACAATATATCGGTCAGCGAATATGAAGAAAAAATCGACGACGCGATTGCCGATCTGACCGATGAGGATGCATCGTCAGACAAAGCCGTCACCGTAAGGTTTTACGCAAACAGCAAGGATGAGCTTATCGGTACAGAGGTTATCGCAGACGAGTTCTCGGTTACGATCAACCGCATAGTAACCAAGGACGCATGGAGCATAGATTACACCATTGAGTCGGACGGACGGTCACTTGGAATCGTCGGCTCAGGCACCATAAATGGCAAAAAGCAAAGCGGAGATATCAGTCTTAAAATGGACAACAAAGATCTGCTCATCGCCACACTTGACGATATCGAGTTCAAAAACGCCAATTTGTTCGGCAGGGTCGATCTTAAGTTCGGCGACGGATTTTTCGATTACACCGATGAAGCAATAAATCCAGCAATCAAAGCCATTGTCAAGACGCTTGCAATCCGCATGGACCTTAAGGAGCCAACCGGAAACGTTATTGACTGTGCCGATATCTCGGTGCTTATGGGTGACACGAGGCTGTTCGGCATAGGATTTGAATTAAAGCCTGCCGGAAACGACGTTATAAATGTTCCCGTCTCAGGCGATTACACCGATATTGAAGAATGGACGGTGACGCTTGATTTTGAAAAGTTTTATGAGTCATTCAGAGATGCCGGTCTGCCTGTTGACCAGTGGATGGGCGCCTTCTTCGGAGACATGTATTGATGAAATTTAAGTTTCGCCGACAGCGGTGAAATTCAAAATTCCGAACATATAAAAACGACCCCCGGCAGTGATTTTACTGCCGGGGTTGCTTATAGTCGTTGACAAAACGCTTAAACCTGGCGGAAGCCCCCTCAGCCGCATAAGCGTGGACAATTCATCCCGCTGCTTTAAAATTAGCACATATAAATTTTAGTTTATCTGCGTAATGAAATATTGACAGACTGAGCCGAACGACACTGGGGGCTCGTTCCCTACAAAAATTCAATTAGCTATTTGTTTTTTGTACACCTATAAACTAAAATTTACCGGTTTTACACGATCAATAAAAAAGCCAGCAGCCACGGTGCGATCGGTGACTGCTGGCACTTTTATTCACTTTTACAAAGGCAACCTATTCCTTGTTTACTATCTGCATGCCGCTGTTGTCTATTGTATAGTTTTCCGTGGCGACGAGATCGGCAACCTTCACAAAGGTATAGCCCTCGGCGATCAGCTTTTCAAGTATCATCGGCAGTGCCTGCGGCGTGTATTTTGCATCGTTGTGAAACAATATTATGCTTCCCGGCTTGACCTTGCCGGTCACCCTTGTCACTATGCTTTCCACCGTGCTCTGCTCCTTCCAGTCAAGACTGTCAACATCCCACTGTATTGACTGCATTCCGGCAGACTCAACCGCCTCTATGACCTGATCGTTATAATCCCCGTACGGGCAGCGGAAAAGCGTAGGCGTTTTGCCCGTAACAGCCGCTATCTTTTCATTGCATACCCTTAGCTGCTCAGACATCTGTGCCGCCGACAACGACGTCATGTAAGGATGCGTTGCCGAGTGGTTCATGACGTCATTACCTGCCTCAGCAAGCTTTTTGACCTCATCGGGGTATTTATCCACCCACTCACCGACAACAAAAAATGTCGCTCTGGCACCGTATTGCTGCAATTCGCTTATCAAAAGATCGGTGTCGTCAGCGCCCCACGCAGCATCGAAGGTCAAAGCCACCTTCTTTTCCTCGGTGCTCACGCAGTATATCGGCAGCTTGCGTGCGGTTTTGGCAAATACTCCGACCGACACGGCTGCTCCGACAGCTATTGCAAGGACAGCACCGCACACCGTAAGCAACTGTTTTTTCGCAAAAATAAAGAACCTCATATCCTCATCCCCTGTTCATTAAATGGGTATGAAGGACAGCAGGTCCTTTATGACAGCCGGACGCCTTTTCTTTACTGGCATGCGTCTGTTATTTTTTCCTTATCCTTTTTTGCAAGTACGTTCTTGCGGTATTCCTTGGGCGACATGCCTCTTATTTCGGCAAAGCACCTGTCAAATGTACGGACCGAATTGTATCCTACCGCACCGGCAATCTCGGTCACGCTGCGATCGTTGGTCTTGAGCATCTCGCATGCCCTTCTGATGCGAAGCGAATTAATATAGCTGTTGAAGCCTATATTAAGACGGCTGCTGAACAGCCTTGAAACATAATATCGGCTGACATGCAGCGAGTGTGCTACCGTGTTCAAAGAAATATCGGTATTGTAATTGTCATAACAATAGTTGATAATGTCCTTGGCAAGTCCCATATCATATGAGGCATTTTCGACCAGCTCGGCATTGCGGAACATTTCACTGAGCAGTACCAGCATGCTGCCGCGTATTTCGGTCTCTGAATATTCGCCGCCGTCCGCCACACATTCAAGTATATTTTCAAACGACGAGCTTATTTTCGGATTCTTCCCCGCACCCTTTAAAACCGGACTTTTAAGCACATAAGAACCTAAAATGCGGCTGAATTCCGGACACATGTCAGCCGAAAAAATGATTATATCATGCAGCACGGTTTCGGTTTTGTCAAGATAATAGTGTATCTGGTTCGGAAATGCAATAAAAATATCGTCCTTTTCCGCTATCGCATGCTTTGTATCGGCTATGGCTTCGGTCTTTCCGTCGTGCACCAGCACCATCTCAATATGCGAGTGAAGATGCGGAACCTCAGAAAGTCTATGTGAGTGCTTGTGAATTTCACATGCATTTTTCTTGTTTTCAATATGAAAATACATTTTCCGGTCCTCCACTTGTCAATACACTCAAACAGAGCAATAATTGTCCACAAATTTTCTATATTTTACTTGTATTATACATTGCTTTGCGTTAAAATTCAAGTATAAAAGCCAGTGAATGGCTAAAGGAGGAAACTAATATGTCAAAGTTACCTGTAGGAATTCAGCTTTACTCTGTCAGGGACGATATGTCCAAGGACATGGCAGGCACGATCAAAGCCATCGGTGCGATGGGTTACGATCTTGTTGAGTTCGCCGGTGTGTTCGGTCATACCGCCGATGAAGTAAAGAAAATGTGTGAGGATGCCGGTGTAAAGCCGATCTCGACACATGTTGGAATGAATGAAGTTGCCAAAGACTTCCACGGTATCGTAAAGCTTTATCACGATATCGGCTGCAAATATTTTATAATTCCGTGGATCGACAAGAATTGCCTTCCGGGCGGCGAAAACTACCAGAAGTTCCTTGACGAAATAAAGGAGCTTTCGGCTGAATGTGCAAAGTACGGAATGAAGCTCTGCTATCACAATCACGATTTTGAGTTTGAGAAGGTCGACGGCAAGAATAAGCTTGATATTCTCTACGCAGATACCACTCCCGAGCAGCTCCAGTCCGAGATAGACACCTGCTGGGCACGCGTCGGCGGCGAAAATCCGGCTGAGTATGTAAAGAAATATACCGGCCGCGCTCCTGTTGTACATCTGAAGGATTACTACGGAAGTAAGTCCGCTAATATGTACGGACTTATAGATTCCGGTGATTCGGATAAAAAGCAGGAAAAGACTCCGGAAAATTCTCCGTTTGAGTTCCGTCCGATCGGCTACGGCGTTCAGGACATTGCTTCTCTGCTCAAGGCTGCCAAAGACGCAGGCGCTGAGGCTGTCATAGTCGAGCAGGATCAGCCGAGCATGGGCAAAACTCCTTTGGAGTGTGCGAAAATGAGCATTGATTACATCAGATCTCTCTGATGATAAATAATTTAATGGAGGAAATTAATTATGGCAGGCTTGGACGCATTTAAGGAAAATCAGGAAGTCAAGGTTATTGATGAGACTAAAAAGGTCAGGATCGGTATAATCGGAACAGGTTGGATCGCAGATTCACACATCTCCGCATACAAGAATATGCCGGATGTTGAGGTTGTTGCGATGGCTGACCTTATTCCGGGCAAGGCTGAGGCATTTGCCAAGAAGCACGGCATTGAAAACGTCCGCTTCTATCACAGCGACAAGGAGCTGCTCGACGCCGAGAAGGATCTCGACGGCGTATCGATCTGCACCTACAACTGCCAGCACGCAGCACCGGCTATCAACGCTCTTAACCACGGTGTAAACGTTATGCTTGAGAAGCCCTTCACCGTTACACTTGACGAGGCTATCGAGGTCATGAAGGCCGAGAAGAAGTCGGGCAAAATACTTACCATCGGCTTCCAGCCCCGTATGAGCGAAAACATGAAAATGATCAAAAAGATAGTTGACTCCGGTGAGCTCGGTAAGGTATACTATCTGCAGGCAGGCGGCGGCCGCCGTCGCGGAATCCCGACTCCGTTCGGCACCTCGTTTATTGAGGAAAGCACCGCAGGTATAGGCGCTGTCGGCGATATCGGTTCTTATTCGCTCGACATGCTGCTCGGCGCTGTCGGATATCCGAAGCCGCTGACCGTCAGCGGTTACAAGTCGGCATACTTCGGAACCGATCCTGCTTACTATCCTACCCATCCGGAATACGCCGCAAAGTTCGGTGTTGACGATTTTGCAGCTGCGTTCGTCCGTCTCGAGGGAGACATTATCCTCGACTTCAGAATTTCATGGGCTATGAACATGGATACCTGCGGCGACGCACTTATTCTCGGTACCAAGGGCGGTCTCCGTATTCCTTCGACCGAGTGCTGGAACGGTGAGTTTGACAAGCCGCTTACCGTTTACAAGACCGTTGCCGGCAACAGCATGATTCAGTACCAAGTACCGCTTATCGCCAACAAGGGCGGCTCACTCTTCTATAAGAAGCTGCGCGCGTTCGTTGATGCTATCAAGGAAGGCGGCAAGGCTACCGTCCCGTCAAGCGAGATAGTTTACAACCAGGCTATTATCGACGGTATCTGCAAGTCTGCAAAGCTCGGCCACGAAGTCGAGATCACTGTTCCCGAAGTCTGATAAAAAGCTTTTAAGTCCCCTGCGGCTAACGCAGCAGGGGCATATATGTACCCCTTTCCGCACGAGGAAAGCGGTGCCCTGTTTTTTAACGATATCTTGGCGTGAGAAATCGCGCTGCAAAAACAAAGGCGCTGACCGCTGCCGGTATGGCAGCCGGAGTACCTGCGTATATCGGCAGGTTTAATACACTGCGCCTTGAAAGGACATGATGATCAATATGAAAAAGAAAGTAGCTATAATCGGATACGGCGGACAGGGCGGCTGGCATGCAGACCACGCCCTTAAGAGCGACGTTGTTGAGCTCGCCGGAATATACGATATAAAGAGCGAGCGTGCAGAGCTTGCCCGATCCCGCGGTATTCATACATACGCATCGCGCGAGGAGCTGCTTGCCGATCCGACTGTGGACATCGTTGTTTGTGCAACTCCTAACGATGTTCATGAGGAGATAGTCGTGGCTGCACTTTCGGCAGGTAAGAATGTTGTCTGTGAGAAGCCGGTCGCGCTGTCGGTCGCATCATTCGACCGCATGGTAGCTGCAGCCAAAAAGGCAGGCAAAATTTTCACCGTACATCAGAACAGGCGCTGGGACGTTGACTATCTCGGCATTAAGGAGATAATCGCAAGCGGACGCATCGGCGATGTCATAAACATAGAGTCGCGCATACACGGTTCGCGCGGTATACCGAGTGACTGGCGCTGCCACAAGCCTTACGGCGGCGGTATGATGCTTGACTGGGGCGTGCATCTTATCGACCAGATGCTTCTGCTTATTCCCGAAAAGATACGTTCGGTCAGCTGCAACTGCACCCACATCACCACCGATGAGGTTGACGACGGCTTCAAGCTCCGCATTGAGTTTGAGAGCGGTAAGACAGGTTGTGTCGAGGTCGGAACATTCAATTTCATCGCCCTTCCGAGATTTTATATGCAGTGCAAAAGCGGCACCGCTATAATAACCGATTGGCGTGAAAAGGCTCAGGTCGTCCGCTGCAAGGCGTGGCATGAGAGTGATGTTATTCCGGTTCAGACTGCTGCCGGCATTACAAAGACCATGGCTCCGCGTGACGCCATCACGACCGAGACCTATGAGGTCGAGCGTCCCGAAAGCGATGTTCACGATTTTTACCGCAACCTTTGCAAGGCGATCGACGGTACCGAAAAGCAGCTCATCACACATGAGCAGGCTCGCCGCGTCTTAAAGGTCATGGAGGCTGCCTTCCGTTCGGATGAAAAGAGCGGTGCGCCGATAGCCTTCGACGAAGAGGCATAATTAAAAAATATTAGCGCACGGCATATGTCGTGCGCTTTTTTAAATCATATAATTTCAGGGGTGACAAGCTATGAACAGAGAATTTATAACTGAATTTTGCCGCGAACTTGATTTCCCTGCCGAAGCAGAAAAAGCACTGCTTAAAGCAGCCGACGCCGTTTTGGCGAACCAAAACGCCTCAGATGTGCTCCACTCTGAGCTTGCACGCTATCAAAATAATGAAACGCGCGACCTCGGACGCGGTTTCAAGGCGGTTCAGGCAGCAGCGGAGCCTCTGCCGGTAGAGACCGGCACGGTCGAACTGCTGTATTATATCCTTGCCGCAGAGCATTTAAAGGAGCTGTACGCAAGGGCAGGTTACTCTGATGAAATGTACCTTGACGCAATGGCTGATCTGCGCTGCAAGCTGTTTGAATGTTATAATGTCAAGGGCTTTTGGGGATCATTCGTCAACAACTGGTACGACTGGTTTTTCTCACTTGATCGCTTCGCACTCGGAAGGCTGCAATATGAGCGCTGTACAATGCCTCCCTGCATTTCCCCGGACGGTAAAATATGTTTTAAGGGCAATGAAAAAGCCATTAATATCCATATTCCTTCGCGCGGTCCGCTTGATCCCGAGGACGTGCTTGACTCATTCAATAAAGCCGCCGCATTTTATGCGGACGAATTTTCCGGAGATTATGTGTTGCTGCGCTGCCACTCTTGGCTTCTGTTTCCGGGACACGAGGTCATGCTGCCCGAAAGCAGCCGGATAAGACAGTTCTCCGAAATGTTTACACATGTTTATACCGATATAGATAAAACAAAGCACGATATGTGGCGTATATTCGGCTCAGCCAATATCGACGATCCTGCCACACTTCCGCGCGATTCCGGGCTGAGACGTGCCTATGCCGATTGGCTTGCCGATGGGAAACCGGTCGGCTCCGCAATGGGTATAAGATATGTGAAAAAACCTTGATATTATTGTAAACAACATAGAATTTAGCGGCAGGATTCCCTGCCGCTTTCTTATACATTTAAGACCCGGAGCTTAACCATAACACACGCATCCGAACTCGATTTTGACGGAGAAAAATCCGCACATACTGCGTTAAAATACTCGTCAATCCGACAGGATTAACTGCGTTTTTGCCTTGTCTGTGCAAATTTTTCTTACGGCAAAATTCTTCGACCTGAAATGAGTGTAGCAATGAGGGAATTTCGGTGCGAAGGAGTTCATGAGGCTGACGCCTATGAGCGACGATAAGCCGGAAAGTACCTTTGATATACCATTTCAGGCGGATTCGGATGCGTGTGTTATGGTTAGGCTGGCAAGGGAAACAACCTTTTTATCGTGCGGCGCTGCTAATGTTTACATTTATTTAATTGAATAAATTCCTTTAATATGTTAGATTATTAATATGTAAAGTAACATGAGAAAGGACGATGATAATGAAAGCAAACGTCAATAAGGAGCGTGATTTCTCCGCAATAACACCGGAGATTAAAAAATTAGCAAAATTGGCTGTGAGCGACAGCTATATTGAGCCGTCTATGTACACAGAACATAAGGTGTTCCGCGGACTTCGCGACCTTGACGGAAACGGCGTACTGACCGGTCTTACCGAGATATCGGAAATAGTTTCAAAAACACGCGTCGGCGACGAGCTTGTACCCTGCCCGGGCAAGCTTTACTACCGGGGTTACGATATAGAAAAGCTTGTAGCCGGCTTTTTAAAGGACGGCAGATTCGGCTTTGAAGAAATAACATACCTCCTGCTCTTCGGCGAGCTTCCGAATAAGGAACAGCTGAAAGATTTTTCTGCTCTTTTGGCAAGCTACCGTTCACTTCCATCGTCGTTTACAAGGGATATCATAATGAAGGCGCCGTCGACCGATGTCATGAATTCGCTTGCAAGAAGTGTTCTGACCCTTTATTCATACGACAAGCGCCCGGACGACACAAGCGTGCCGAATGTTTTGAGGCAGTGCATACAGCTTATAGCCTCATTCCCCCTGCTCGCCGTTTACAGCTATCACTCATACAGCTACTATATAAAAAACAGCCAGAGCTTTTTTATCCACGAACCCGATCCCTCGCTTTCGGCTGCCGAGAACATACTGCACATGCTGAGAATAGACAGCAAATATACCCCACTTGAAGCCAAAATACTTGACCTTGCGCTTGTGCTGCATGCAGAACACGGCGGCGGCAACAACTCAACCTTCACGACCCATGTCGTTTCATCATCGGGAACAGACACATATTCGGCTGTGGCAGCGGCGCTCGGCTCCCTTAAGGGTCCTAAACACGGCGGTGCCAACATCAAGGTCTGCGCCATGTTCGACGATATAAAGGCAAATGTCAAAGACTGGAACGACAAGGACGAGATAGCGGAATATTTAAAAAAGATACTGCACAAAGAGGCTTTTGACCGCACAGGGCTGATCTACGGTATAGGTCACGCGGTATATTCGGTCTCTGATCCGCGCGCCATGATATTCCGTTCGTTTGTCAAAAGTCTGTCCGAAGAAAAGGGGTTGCAGCGCGAATACGGGCTGTATTCGGCAGTCGAACAGCTTGCTCCCGAAATCATATCGGAGGAAAGAAAGATGTACAAGGGGGTCAGCGCAAACATCGACTTCTACAGCGGATTCGTCTACAGCATGCTTGAGTTGCCGCCCGAATTATACACCCCGATTTTTGCCGCGTCGCGTATAGTCGGATGGAGCGCCCACCGCATCGAGGAGCTTGTAAATGTAAGCAAGATAATACGTCCGGCATATTTAAGCGTGCATCCGAAACGCGATTATATCGGTATGACCGACAGAACGTAAAACGAAATCTGTTATTTATAAAACACGCCCGGCAAATTTCTTTGCCGGGCTTTTGTCGTGCTCATATTCGTATTTTACAGCCACTTTATCGCAGGCAATATGCCGGAAGGCATAGTATCTATAACGGCATAGCTTTGCCTGCCGTCCCTGCCCTCGGACACCGACCCGGGATTTACAAGGTAAAGTCCGTCGTCATATACTATACACGATATATGCGTGTGCCCGAAAAGCGCTATGTCGGCATGAGCCTCCTTAGCAGTGACCGATAATGTGCCGGTATCGTATTTTACGCCATATCTATGCCCATGGGTGTAAAAAATATTTTTGCCGCAAAGAGTCACGGCTCCGCTCTCGGGGAAATCGCAGAACGGATCACAGTTTCCCCTTACAATATAAAATTTGCGCGTGCTGTACTCCTTTGACAGCTCATACACCTGCCTTGCGCCGTCGCCGAGATAAAAGACATTCACGGCTTCCGGTTCATTTTCCAAAGCGCGTCTCACCGGCGATATGCGTCCGTGGCAGTCTGACATTACAAGAATACGCATACCCAAGTCCCCTCTTTCGGTAAAAAAGTAATCCAAAGCCCCAGAACTTCATATATTATATATGAAAAGCGGGGTGATTTTTAATGGATGAAAAACAGCTTGATAAAATGCTCGGCACCGTTGCCGCCAGACTCGGCATGAGCAAGGAGCAGCTGAAATCGGCTGCAAGCTCGGGCGATGCGGACACCATACTGTCACATCTGGACTCCGGATCGGCTGACAAGATAAGGACAGCCATGAAGGATAAAAAGACCGCCGATGCGGTGATAAAGGCATTTAAAAACAAAAACGGCGGAGTATAAAGCTGCCGACGGAGGTCGCCCTTATGGATGATATGGCTGAAAAAATAACCTCCCTGCTGTCGGACCCCGACGGTATGGAAAAAATAAAAGGAATGGCAGAGGCACTGTTCGGAGAAAACAAACCGGTGGCACCGCCGCCCCAGTCAGGCGGCGGACTGTCCCTGCCGGAAGGCTTTGATCCGGCAAAGCTTATAGGCGTTTTTTCCGCGCTGTCCAAAAGCGGCGGAGATGACAGGACGGCACTTTTATTGGCGCTTAAGCCTCATCTTGCTCCCGAAAGGCGCGAGCGCGTCGACAAAGCGGTAAAGCTGCTTAAAATAGCTTCCCTGCTGCCGGTTTTGCGTGATGAGGGTCTGCTTGATATGTTAGGCATATAAAAACACATTATAACGGTGGTGAACTATAAGTATGGCAGGGCAGCAAAATGCAAGCTTTATGGAAATGCAGCGTGACGCGGAGCGGCGCATGAGGGAAATGCAAAGAAAAGCCGACCGTGCAGTAAACGGCATGCCTCCCGTGCCTAATTTCTTGAACACGCAAAACGGTAAACCGCCGCAAATGCCTGAGCATAACGCGCATCCGCAGCGCAAAGAACCGCCGCAAGGACCAAATGTCAAAGGCGGCGGCAGGGGCTTTGATCTGCTGAAAATGCTTAATTTCAAAAATTTAAAGATCGACAGCGATGTTATCCTTATTATAGTAATGATATTTCTGCTTTCTTCTGACGACTCCGACGAGCTGCTTTTGCTGGCGCTTTTATACATAATGCTGTGATTTAAAAAAGCGCGTTGCTTACAAGTGCCAACTGCTCCATAGTTAGATTTTCGGCACGCACATTTTCGTCGAGACCTATTGACAGCACCGCGTCCCTGACATTTTCCTTTCTTATTGACAGCACCGATGAAACCGAATTTATGAGAGTTTTCCTGCGCTGTGAAAATGACGCCCTGACAAATTTAAAAAAGTCTTTTTCGCTGCCCACCTTCACCGGCGGCTGATGTCTTATATTAAGTCTTATTACAGCGCTGTCAACATTGGGCGACGGCATAAACGACCCTCGCGACACCTTAAAAAGCAGCTCCGGCTCGCTGTAATAATTGACCGCGACCGTGACCGCGCCCGAATCCCTGCTGCCGACCTTTGCACATATCCGGTCGGCGGCTTCCTTTTGCACCATAACGGTCACCGATGTTACCGGCAATCTGCTTTCAAGCAGCATCATGATTATCGGTGATGTGATATAATAAGGCAGATTGGCACACACAGACACTCTGCCGCCCGGGAATCTGGTTTCTATAATTTTCTTAAGATCGGTCTTCATGACGTCCCCGAAAATCACCTCTGCATTCGGGTAATCCGCAAGAGTAGCCGACAGCACCGGACGCAGGCGCTCATCAAGCTCGATGCTGACCGTCCTTTTTGCGCGCTTTGCAAGCTCTGCCGTCAGCACGCCTATTCCGGGTCCTATCTCAATGACGCCGTCCTCGCCGCTTTGCACGGCGCTTTCCGCCATTTTCGGACAAACTGTGGGGTTAATAAGAAAATTCTGTCCGAGGCTCTTTTTGAACGTAAAACCGTTTTCACTTAAAACGGATCTTATAACCTTAGGATCGGTAAGTTCCATAATGATTTCCCTTCGACAAATAAACTCTTGTAATTGACGGCAGTTCTGTTATAATTACTATATTGAGACTGGGCTGTATCTGTGCCCGAAACGGAGGCTGTCAATGAGATTTTACCAAAAACACAAGCAGTTGTCAATGTGGATAGCCGCATTCATTTTTGTCGCGGCGGTAATACTGTTCAGAGAAACGCTGACATCGCTCCCGGCAATATTTTCGGTAATCGGGAGTGTTCTTTCGATACTCAGCCCGTTTTTTATAGGCTTCATTATCGCATTTGTGCTTTTTGTTCCGCAAAAGAAGTTTGAAGCGCTTTACAAAAAAACAAAACGGGCTCCTTTTATCTGCAATCATGCGCGCGGATTTGCCGTCCTCACGGTGTACATAGCGGCACTTGCCGTGATAACCGTTTTGCTCGTCCTTATAATCCCGTGGCTGGTCTCAAGCCTTATAAGCCTTTACAACAACCGCACGTCAATCTACGACAAGGTGGTTGATATTATAAATTCGCACCTTGACAGCGACGGAAAGCTGTTCGGCTTTGAACCGGATTCGATCTACAACATGATTAATCCGGACAAATACCTTTCAGACATAAACCTTGACAAGCTGACGGCGGTCGCCAACGGTGTTTACAGGTTCGGAACCGCACTTGTGGACATTTTACTTGCAGTGTTCTCGTCCGTATACATGCTGCTCAGCCGCGAGATGCTGGTGCGTTCGGTCGGAAGATTCTTGTCGCTGTTTTTCAAAAAGCGTAACCTCCGCTCGGCGTACGATTACCTCTGCCGCATTTCCGATATTTTTTATTCCTACATATACAGCGCCCTTATAGACGCCCTTATCGTCGCAATATCATGTACCGTACTGTTCCTTATAATAGGCGTTGACTACGCACCTATATTTGGCTTCCTTGTGGGTGCTGCCAACCTCATTCCTTATTTCGGAGCAACAATATCGGGTATAGGCGTTGCCATATTCACAGCCATTACGGGCGGTATAGGAAAGGCACTTATTGTCGGCGCTTCGATACTCGTATTGCAGCAGCTTGACGGAAATGTGATCCAGCCCAAGATAATAGGCAAAAACGTCGGTATTCATCCGCTTTATACGCTTATCGCGATCACGGTCGGAGGCGGTCTTTTGGGCTTCGGCGGAATACTGATCGGTGTGCCTATCGCCGCAACAGTGCAGATGATAGTGTCCGATATAATTGAGCGGCATGAGAAAAGAGAGGATGCCGAAGAAAGCGCTCAGCCGCAAAGCGACATCGGCGAGGCTGATGGCACAGATCAGCAGGATACACAACAGCAAAACGAATAAAATCCTTAGCAATCACAAAAACAGATAAAGACAAAACACGACGAAAGCATCAGGCTTCGCCGTGTTTTTTTGCGTTCCTTAAAATAAAATACAGGTTTGGCAGCCTGCAAAGACTTACAGACTTAAAAAAGCATCAGATATTGTTTTCACGCCACAAAGACGGCGACATGCCGGTTATTTTCTTGAATACCCGGCTGAAGTAATATACGCTTTCGAATCCGAGCAGCGACGCTATTTCACCTATTGTACATTCACGTCCGTGCAAAAGCAGGCAGGCACGCTGCACCCTTAAGCGGTTGCGGTATTCAACAGGTGTTGTCCCCGTTTCCTCTTTAAACAAGCGGTACATCTGCGCCGGGCTTAAGAAACACAGCTCGCACAGCACGGTGCAGTCGATCTCCTCACGGTAGTGGTCGTTAAGATACCTCAGCACGGGAGTCAGCCGACCGGGGCGTACAGATTCGAAGTGACCTGCCACCTCTGATAGTATTGTGCAAATGAGCGATGTACTGTACAGCACATCGCCTGAGCGCAGGAAGTGTTCGGTCAGCGCGTGCACATTGTCACACAAATATCTGCTGGCATTTTTGAATACCGGCAGCGGCTCTTTAGAAAAGATTATCGGCTCGCCGTCCTGACCGGTCAGTGTAAAATCCACCCGGTAAAACGCAAATTCATCGGTAGTGGTCTCTATTTTGTGCCTTGAGCCGAAAGGCAGGTATATAAGCGATCCCGGAGCAAGCCGTGCCTCGCCGTTTTGCCAGCGATATATACACTCTCCTTTATCGATCAGCAAAAATCCGTTGCAGCACCTTTCCCTGCTGCTCATCGCGCGCCAGGCAGGCGTCTGATAGATCGCAGCCACTCTGCCGATAGAGTATTCAGCGGACCTGAGTCCGGACAGCGGTATCACAGTCATACCTTATCACCCCGGCTTCATGATACGCTCTTATTATCTTCCTGTCAAGCAAAATGATAAAATAGTGCAAATCAATGCGATTTCGCGCCATTTACATCATTTGTATCCGATGGTATTATGAAACCATCGAAGTGAGGTGAAGCGCATGGCAAAATCAAAATACTATTATGAGGTCGGTCCCGGATGCGTACTCTGCCTGATGTGCGTGTACGAATGTCCGGCAGGGGCAATATCCGTAAAAGAGGATGTAAGCACCCGGATCGACGCAAACAAATGCATCGGCTGTGGGCGCTGCGCCGACAACTGCCAGTCTGAAGCCATTCATAGGTTGGAAAGGTAGAATAATGTATGATCAACTACAAACTTATTGACGGAAAACTGATCTGCGGCGAACGCGCACTGCCTGTATACGGCGAATACGACGTTGTGGTCGTCGGCGGCGGCATGGCAGGCGTCGGTGCGGCGCTGGCTGCCGGAAAAGCAGGAGCAAAAACAATAGTTATTGAGAACACCTCGGCACTTGGCGGTCTTGCCACGATGGGTGTGGTCAATATACCGCTGGACTTTGTGTCCGGTGTCGGTCAGAAGTTTTTCGAGGAGCTTGAAGCAGTAGGCGGTCTGCGCCGCCGCAATTCCAATCCCGAAAAGCACAAGCTGGTGTTTGACCGTATGCTGAAAGAATACGGCTGCGACTGCATGCTGGTAACTCCTCTTATCGATACGGTGGTTGAAGGAAACGAGGTGCGCGGAATCGTTGTACATACAAAGAAGGGTGCCCAGGTGATATTGGGCAAACGCTTTGTAGACGCCTCAGGCGATTCTGATCTGGTCTACTTTGCAGGCGGAGAAACCATGACCGGGCGCCCTGAGGACGGCATGTCCATGGGCTGCTCGCTTGAATTTGTACTTGGCGGCGTAAACTACGAAGAATATAAAACAAGCGACCTGTATGCTACCGATCCAAAGTGGATAGATCTCATCGCCCGTGCGCTGAAGGAAGGCAAGCTTCCTTACGAGATAGACAATCACCTCAACTGGTGGACGCGTATCCCCGGCAGACCCGAACAGTGCGGAATGGACGAGATAGGTATCTGCTTTGCACATTCAAGACGCTGCTTCCCGACCGACAACAGCGACCTTACCCGTATGTATATTGAAGGCCGTGAGCAGGCTGCCATACTTGCCGATTTCATACGCGAAAATGTTCCCGGCTTTGAAAAATCATATCTGAGCTATACCGGTTCGCTGCTTGGCGTGCGTGAAAGCCGCCGCACTTTGGGCGAATATGTGTTTACCGGAATGGACATAGCCTATGCACGCAAGTTTGACGATGTCATAGCCATAAGCCAGCACGGCTTTGACCTGCACGGATTTGAGTCAGCCGGCAACATGAAGTGGTTCAAGGGAACCTTGCCTGACGGCACGCCTGCCTATATAGCCAACCGCGCCGGCTGGGGTTCGCAGCTGCCGCCGGACGACGGCATTGCCCGTGTCAATATGAAGGAACTCATTTCCGACGACGGCGCTTATTACTACGACATTCCCTACCGCTCACTTGTACCGGTGCGTCTGGAAAATGTACTGGCTGCCGGACGAAACATCTCGGCTGATATACCGGGACAAAGCGGCACGCGACTCATTATGTGCTGCATGTCTCTCGGTGAAGCCGCCGGAACGGCCGCCGCATTGTCAATCAAAAATAATTGCCGTGTGCGTGACCTTGACGTAGGCGCATTGCAGCGCCGCCTTGTCGAAAACGGCTGCAATTTAGGACAGGGATTCAGAAAGCTGCCTGCGCTGCCTGACGAGGATTATGCAAAGTACGCCGTGCACTTTTCCAACAACAACGGCTGATATTTTGCAAAAAAAGCTCTACCCTTTAATTTCTTTCAGCCGACTATGGAGGTCACAGCATGGACGAAAAATCACTCAGTACAATGGAGATATACGATTCCTATGAACGTCGTTTTGCCAGGGCGCGTGCCGATCAGCCGCTGCGCCGCCCGTGGCTGCAAAAGGACCGCGAGGAAATACTCGCCGCAGCCCGGGACGTGTTGGGATATCGTGACTTTCTGATACCTGACATTCGTCTGCTTTCAGGCAGTACAGAACAATTTGAAGGCTATTCGGTCGAGCATATACTGTTTGAATCATGGCACCGGTTTTACGGCTCGGCCAGTCTTTACCGTCCCGAAGGCGGCGGAAAGCGCCCACTTGTGCTGGTCTGCCCGGGTCACGGCGAGGAGGGACGGCTGACCGACTGCTATCAGCGCATGGCTCAGCGTCTGGTGCTCCAGGGAGCATATGTGCTGCTTTCGGACAACATTGGACAGGGCGAGAGGGCTCCGTTCGGTCACGCAGACTGCGTAGCACCGTTTTACTGCGGTATTAGTCTGCAGGGATTGATCGTCATGGAAACAGTCGCCTTGATAAGATATATGGCAGCTCAAAGCTTTGTAGACGAAACGCGCATTGCCGCCTGCGGCAACTCCGGCGGCGGCACGCTCTGCACCTTTCTTGCTGCACTCTGCCCCGAGTTGTCATCACTCTCCGCCAGCGGATATCCGTCCGAATTCAGCTATATTCTGCAAAAGGAGCGCCGGCACTGCGCCTGCAACCTGCTGCCGCACTATGCAGGCAGGCTCGAAATGTGGGAACTGCTCAGCCTGTTTGCGCCGCGTCCGCTCCTGCTTGAACAGGGCTCACTGGATAATCTGATCCCTTATGATCTGTTCAAACGCAACGGACGCAAGGTTCGAAATACTTATAAGCAGCTTGGCGCGGAGGGAAAGATCCGTGTGCTGACCACCCCGACCACACACTCGTGGACTTCCCGTGACCGCTTCGAAATTGCATCATTCATGGCTGACTCTCTGAACCTTTCCCCTGCCTTTGCCGGGGATGATGATGAGCTTCTACCGCCATTGTGCGACTTTTGTGTGCCGCATGTTTCATTCCCTGACGATGCGCTGACAACCGATCGTCTTGCAGAGGCTCTCACCGGGATCAGCGTTCCCGACGGCACACGCCTTGAAGATGTGTTTCCGCCCATGTTTGACGGCAAACCTCTTGATGCCGCATTAGTCCCCAAAATATCGGACACCGATGATTTAATGCGTGTGTTTGCTCAGTTTGAATGTTCGCTTTGACAGGATCTGAGCGGTTGGCATTACAGGCAGGCTTTGTCGGTATTGCAACTGTAGTAATATTTAAAAGATATACAAAAAGTACCGTGATCGACACGGTTGGCAAAACACACGATTGCAAGCAACCGGTGGGACAATACCCCACCGGTTGCTTTTTTGTACCGAAATATCAAAACGGTAAGTTTTAGTTCGGCTGCATAATAAATATATTAGCAGACGTGCGGCAGGGGCACGGTTCCTGCCGTTGCTTATTTTTAAACCGTTAAATTTTAGTTTATCACTAAATTAGTATATAAAAAACAGCAGAGATTGCCCCCTGTGTCCGTGAGCAAGCTAAATTCAGCCTGAATCAAAATTTGCTCCCGAACTAAAAAACATCCGGCGAGGACTGGTATGTCCCCACCGGATGTTTTTACCTGAGCAGTATCTCAAGCCTTGGCTTTTATTGTTACTCTTATATCGTCCCGGCACTCAAATCTGTATTCGTCTGCCGCAAATCCGCCAGAAAGATAATATATCTCTTCCTTTTTGTAATCAGCATCGGTCACAACATCCGCGCTGCCCGTAACTATCGGCAGTATGAATTCTATACCGCTGACATTTCTTTCAAGGCTTACATTTATAGTCACATCGTCGCCGAATGTATATTTCAAGTGAGCCGCAAGCCCCTGCTCTTTGGGCGATTTCCCCGAAAGGCTTACAAAATGCGCGGTCACATCCGCCGCTACGGTATCGCCTGAGGCCTTTACATTTATCACACTGTCCGGATCAAGGCAGGTCACATACCTTACGCCGTCCTCGACATATTCAAGCCTCATGATAAGGCTGGAATGTCTCGTGCCGCCCATGGGCAGCTGCATGTTGAGCGGCTCTGCCAGACGGTAATCAAGCGTTGAGCCCATCACGACCGGACCGGTCGCACGGTTGTAAAGCATTGACAGCGTGCCTCCGGAGCTGTGGTTTGCACCGCCCCTGAAGTTTGAGAAATCATAGCCGGTAACGCTGGCAAGCCAGTTACCGCGCTTGATCTTATATGTATCTATCTCGGGGTAATGCTTGACCTTTGTCTCCACAGTATCACACGGAAGTGTTCCCGCCGGCAGTCCCTCTTTAAGCCCTCCGCAAAGTGCATCGGCAAGTCCTGCCGCGTGGCAGAATGTATGGTGGATGCACGGCTTCTGACCGAGCAGCTTATAATGCGGACCTCCGTACAAAAGCCCGTCCGCCGTACATTTTTCGTACTGCTCAGCTGTGCGTTTTGCCGCCTCATAAAGCGTCGGCTCATATTTTGCGAGCATCACAAAAGCAGCCACGGCGCCGTCCGAGGTGCGGCTGCCGAAATATGTCCACTTATTGTTGCGGCTGCCGAAGGTATTGTCAATGCCGCCGTCAGGCAGAATGAAATCCGTAAATTTAAGGGTCAGTTCAGCCAACCGCTTTAAAGTATCGGTATCGCCGAGCGCCTCGGCAGCATCGGCAAGACAGGGTATCGATTCCTCGATGTCATACCCTATATCGACCGGTCTGCATCCGCGCCTTGTCGTGTCGCCATGCGGATGTCCCTCGCCCATCAGTATGCCGTTTTCGGTGAAATGCTCCATGCAGTATGATAGCATGGTTTTTGAAAGGGCAATATAATTTTCATTTTTAAAATACCTGCCGCACATTCCCATTGACGCAGCCGACGCGGCATAGTAGTTGATATTTGCAAAAAAGCCGGGCACAACATTTTTATATATCCATTCCGCGCCGCTTTGGAGAGCAGATTCGAGCCTTTTCACCAGCTCATCCGGCAGTGCGTCCGAAAGGTTTACAAGGGTTTTGTAAAATCCTATTATAGAAAAGGTCGTGGTCGCCTTCCAGGCGTTGTTGCCGTCGTTATAAATACCGCCGTCAGGTGCCGTGACTCCTGCTCTGAAATCAAGCAGCAGATATATTGCGTCGAGATATTTTTTGTCGCCGGTCATTTTATAAACGTACGCAAGCGGAAAGACTGCATTGTCCGCCCTGCCGTGGATCGCCGTGCAGGCGTCGCACAGCAGTCCGCCCCTTTGCGGCAATCTGTCGTCGGTCAGTTGATGCGAAACAATGCTGTCGCACCAGTTTTTCAACAGTATCTCATATCTGTTCATAAAGCCCTCGTCCCTTATTTACATGAGATTTTCGTCATATACAGCGCGGCTGCCGCCTATGAATTTCGGGCGCACCCTCGCAGCCGTAAGTATGGCGTTGCCTATTTTGTTTACCGACAGTCTCACCGGCACGGCTACCTCTTTAAGGTGCATGCCTATTAGCGTCTGCCCTATGTCGAGACCTGCGTCGGCCTTTATATGCTCGACTGCCACAGGGTGCTTCATAGCGCGGTAAACTGCGGTCGCAAACGATCCGCCTGCTTTTGGCATCGGCACGACATTTACAACAGGCAGCGACAGCTTATCTGCCAACTCTTTTTCAATTATTACAGCGCGGTTGAGATGCTCACAGCACTGTGCCGCAAGGTATATACCGTTTTTGGACAGCACGCGCAGCAGTTCGCCTGCCACGGTGTCCGCGACCTGCGGAACGGAATTTGTGCCTATTCTGCTGCCGGTTATCTCACTGGTCGAGCAGCCTATCACAATGATGCTGCCGCTCATAAGCTTTGCCGCGGCGATAAGTTCTTTGGCCGCAGTGGATGCCGCCGCCGCAAACGCTTTTGCATCACTGCCGTTTTCAAAAAAATATTTGCCGTTCTTGCACATTTTGCCTATGGCGTCTACAACCGTTTCCATATCCTCTTTATATGTAACGCCGTACCATTTATCCTCGGACGCCAGTACCTTTACCTTTTTGCTGCCGTTTTTGATAAGCCTATCGACTACCGACGGCAGGAAGTATTCCGCCTTGGGCGCGCTTATCGAGGCGTTTAAAAATTCAATGAAACCACTTTCGAGGTATTCAAAAATATCCGGCGTAAAGCCCCACATGTTCATTGAGACCACGGTGTCCTGCGGCAGCTTTCCTGCCGTACCGTCGTCCAAAGTGTATTTGCAGTCGCCGTCTATTTTGGTATACTCGGTCACATCTTTAAGATATCCGTTTTCGGTAAGGCACACACCGCGTGACACAGTACCGTTTTCGGTGACCGTATTGGCAAGTCTGAAGCCTACCATGCAGTAGTCGTCGCCGCGTCTTAACTGATCGGCTATTTTCATAAATGCCGAGCTGCCGTAATAATCGTCGGCGTTTATGACAGCGAAGGGCGTATTTACCTTATCCTTACAGCAAAGCACCGCATGTCCTGTGCCCCATGGCTTTGTCCTTTCAGCCGGCACGCTGAAGCCTTCTGGCAGCATATCGGTCTCCTGAAACGCGTATTCGACCGGCAGCAGCTTTTCCACCCTTTTGCCGACCGTGTCCTTAAACTCTTTTTCGATGCTGTGCTTTATAACGAACACAACCTTCGAAAAGCCTGCCTTTTTTGCGTCAAACACCGAAAAATCAACGATGGCCTCTCCGTTCGGTCCCACGGCTGCGACCTGTTTAAGCCCTCCGAAGCGGCTTCCCATACCTGCCGCCATTACAACGAGTGTCAGTTCCATAAAACAATTCCTCCAAAACTATTTATCGTCAGAAAGACGGCTGTCAGCCTCGCTGAAGCCCTCTGTGCTCTCTCTGAGAAACAATATTTTTAGCGTCATAGCGATCAGCTTGACGTCCTCGAGCAGAGAATAATGCTCGATATAATAAAGATCCATATTAAGCTTATTCTGCGGCGTGGTGTTATATTTGCCGTATATCTGAGCATATCCGGTAAGACCTGCCTTGACCTTGTGCCTGAGATTGAACTCCGGCAGCTTTGCCGAGTAATCGTCAACAAGCTCCTTCATTTCTGGTCTCGGTCCTACTATTGACATATCGCCGAACAGGATATTGAAAAGCTGCGGCGTTTCGTCTATACGCAGCGGACGGATAATTTTGCCGACCACAGTCACCCGGTCGTCGTCGACCGTCGTTTTCTTGACCTCGTTTGTGTCCGAGACCTTCATTGAACGGAATTTATAAATGCAGAATTCCTTCTGATCGCGTGTGATACGCTTTTGCTTGAATATTATCGGTCCCTTGCTGGTCAGCTTTATGGCTATAGCCGTAATAAGCATTATGGGGCTTAAAACGATAATTCCAAGCAATGACAGAAGTATATCAAATATCCTTTTGATTATCCTTTGCTCCATGGAAAGACCGCCGTTGTGCAGAAACAGCACCGGCGTGTCAAACACCTGAACCTGATAGCTGCCGTTGAGAATTGTGTCGGCAGATGACGGCAGCAGGTATATCCTTTTGTTTTTGGCGTAGCAATACTTGAGCACTTCCGACTTCATGGTCGGGTCAAAATCGCATATAAGCACAGTGTCGTATCCGTCAACCTCGCGCTTGATGGCTTCAAGTCCCCTGTCGGTGGTAATGCCCTTTGTGAGCTGAAAGCGTTCCCTTATTATCTGCACCTTTTTTATTATGTCGTTCTGATTTCCGTGCTCAAATATCGCAAGCACACGCCGCGCCTTGTAGAGCGAAAAATACACATGGCTCATGAGGTACATCATAAGAATGATAATGACAACCTGAGCGACGAGCAGCAGTATCATGCCGAGCGGATTCATCATCCGCCTTGCTATAAGGCAAAGTATCAGATATGTGAAAAAGTTTGTAAACAGCGCTGCAAGCGACAAACTGTATGACAGCTCATGCATGCGGTAGATGCCGACCTTGAAGGCATCATAGACCGACCCGAAAACGAGCAGCGCCGCAACATAAACAAACGCGACGACATAGTTGCCGCGTTTGCCGAAAAGCGCGTCTCTGTACCAATTCTGCCACACACCGAAAAAGCTTGTGGAGAGCATCAGTATAACCGTCGCTTTTAAAAAGAACATTATGGTATTTCTGAATTTAACAAACAGATACAATTCAACTTCCGCCTTTCGACGATTTTGCCGTCACAGGCTGCTTACAACTGCCCTTAATCTTTCCATGGCCTCCTGCGTCTTTTCGTGATCCGAAAAGGCGGTCAGCCTGAAAAAGCCCTCGCCGTTGCTTCCGAAGCCCTCGCCCGGAGTGCCCACGACGTTGCCCTTTGAAAGCAACAGGTCGAAAAAGTCCCACGACTTCATGTTGCCGGGGCATTTAAGCCATATATAAGGCGAATTTTTTCCGCCGGTGTAGAATATGCCGAGCTCATCCATGGCCTTTGTGATAATGGCTGCGTTCTCGCGGTAGTATTCAATGTTTGCCCTTACCTCGGCAAGTCCTTCCTTAGTAAACACCTCAGCGGCGCCGCGCTGAACGATATAAGACGTGCCGTTGAACTTTGTGGTCTGACGGCGCAGCCACATTTTGCCCAGCTTCATACCGTCCCTTTCCAGCTCGTGCGGTACAACGGTATAGCCGCACCTCGTACCGGTAAAGCCCGCAGTCTTTGAAAGCGAGCAGAACTCTATCGCGCAGGTGCGCGCTCCGTCTATTTCAAATATGCTGCGCGGAAGCGACGCATCGGATACAAACGACTCATACGCAGCGTCAAAAAGTATGACCGCGCCGTTTTTGTTGGCGTAGTCAACCCACGCCTTCAGCCCTGCCTTGTCATACACTGCACCGGTCGGGTTATTGGGTGAGCAGATGTATATTATATCGGCGGCAACGCTGTCATCCGGCATGGGCAGGAATCCGTTCTGCTCATTGGCGTTCATGTAAACTATCTTTCTGCCGTCCATTATGTTGGTATCAACATAAACCGGATATACCGGATCAGGCACTAAGACTATATTGTCTTTATCAAATATGTCGAGTATATTCCCGACATCGCTTTTGGCGCCGTCCGAAATAAATATTTCGTCAGCCAGAACCGAAACGTTATGCGAGGCGTAATAATCCTTTATAGCGTTTCTTAAAAAATCATAGCCCTGCTCCGGCCCGTAGCCCCTGAAGGTCTCGGCACGTCCCATGTCGTCTACGCCGCTTCCGAGTCCTTTTATAACAGCGCTGCAAAGCGGCAGGGTAACGTCGCCTATGCCCATTCTGATTATCTTTTTGTCCGGATTTTTTGCGGAATACTCAGCCACACGTTTTGCTATTCCGGCAAAGAGGTAGCTTTCCTTTAAATTTTTATAATTTTCGTTTATTTTAAGCATTGTTATCCCTCCGAATTTCAGATCTCACCGTCAAAAACAAAGGCTGCCGGTCCGGTCATAAGGACGTCGCCCTCATTTGTATAGTTTATCAAAAGATCGCCGCCGAGCAGCCTGACCGTTATGTCCTCGCCGCGCGGAGAAATGCCGTTTAAAACCGCAGACACCGCCACGGCACAGGCACCAGTTCCGCAGGCAAGCGTCTCACCGCTGCCGCGCTCCCATACGCGCATTTTAAGCGTCTTTTCATCAATGATGTTCACAAACTCCGTGTTGACCCTTTCCGGGAACATCGGGTCGTTCTCATAAGCCGGACCTATGCTTTCAAGATCCATTTCGGATACGTCCCGGTCACAGAATATCACGCAGTGCGGATTTCCCATTGAAACTGCGGTTACCTTCTGCTGCTTTCCTGCGATATCTACCGTTTTGCCGATTATTTCGCCGCCATCCTCCGACCTTACCGGAACAAGCTCAGGCGACAGCACCGGAGCGCCCATATTGACCGTGACCGACGACACCTTGCCGTCTGTCCCCAAATGCATTATAAGCGTTTTGATTCCGCCAAGCGTCTCAAGCGTTACGGTAGTCTTGTCGGTAAGTCCCTTGTCATGGACAAATTTTGCAACGCAGCGCGAGCCGTTTCCGCACATTTTGCCCTCGCTGCCGTCGGCATTAAACATTCTCATTTTAAAATCGGCAACGGATGACGGGCAGATCAGTATTATACCGTCGCCGCCGACTCCGAAATGCCGGTCGGACAACGTAACAGCCAGCTTTTCCGGCTCTTTTATCATTTCCTTTGTACAGTCAAAATATATATAATCATTGCCTATGCCCTGCATTTTGGTGAATTTCAAAGCGCACACTTCCTTTTTGAGAAAAATTATACTACATACCACCCGAAAAGTCAATAAACAGCGCCTTTGCGACAGGTTTTTCTCATGTGTTTTGTATGTATTTTCTTGACATTTCCTCATTTTGTAATATACTTGAATAGGTAATGATGGATTTTTTGGAGGACGATCATGCAGAACAGTAATAAAAACATGGACACGATAGTAAACCTCGCCAAAAACCGGGGCTTTGTTTACGCCGGCTCAGAAATATACGGCGGACTTTCAAACAGCTGGGATTACGGTCCCTTGGGCGTTGAATTCAAAAATAATATAAAAAAAGCATGGATGAAGAAATTCGTTCAGGAGTCGCCCTACAACGTAGGTCTTGATTCAGCCATACTTATGAATCCGCAGGTATGGGTCACGAGCGGACATGTCGGCGGATTTTCCGATCCGCTTATGGATTGCCGCGACTGCCGCGCGCGCCACAGAGCGGACAAGCTCATAGAGGATGCCGGCGGTCACGCCGAGGGCATGACATTTGAGCAGATGGAGCAGTATATAAAGGACAACGGCATAACCTGCCCCGAATGCGGCGGTAAGAACTTTACCGAGATCAGAAAGTTCAACCTTATGTTCAAAACCTTTATCGGCGTCACCGAGGATGCGAAGAACGAAGTTTATCTCCGTCCCGAGACCGCGCAGGGCATATTTGTCAACTTTGCAAATATACAGCGCACAACGCGCAGAAAGCTGCCGTTCGGCGTTTGTCAGGTGGGCAAATCGTTCCGCAATGAGATAACGCCGGGCAACTTCATTTTCCGTATCCGCGAGTTTGAACAGATGGAGTGTGAATTTTTCTGCAAGCCCGACACCGACCTTGACTGGTTCTATTACTGGAAGGACTTCTGCAAGAACTGGCTCCTCTCTCTCGGTCTTAAGGAGGATAATCTCCGCCTGCGTGACCATGAAAAGGAAGAGCTTTCATTCTATTCAAAGGCTACTACCGATATAGAGTTCCTGTTCCCGTTCGGCTGGGGCGAGCTTTGGGGAATTGCCGACCGCACCAATTACGACCTCGGCAGACATCAGGAGGCAAGCGGAAAATCGCTTGAATACTTTGATCCCGATACAAATGAAAAGTACATTCCGTACGTCATAGAACCGTCGCTCGGCGCCGACCGTGTGCTGCTTGCATTCCTTTGCGACGCATATGACGAGGAAACCGACGAAAAGGGCGATCTGAGGGTGGTCTTAAGACTGCATCCGGCTCTTGCTCCCTTCAAGGCTGCCGTGCTTCCGCTTTCGAAGAAGCTGTCCGAGCAGGCAATGAAGATCCGCAACGAGCTTGCAAAGGACTACATGATAGATTTTGACGATGCCGGATCGATAGGCAAAAGATATCGCAGACAGGACGAGATAGGCACACCGTTCTGCATAACCTACGATTTTGACAGTGAGCAGGACGGCTGCGTGACCGTGCGTGACCGCGATACGATGGAGCAGACAAGGCTGCCCATAGGAGAGCTGTCGGCGTTTATCAAATCAAAGCTTGAGTTTTAACTCTAAACATTAATTTGAATATTAAGTCTTGACTGATCAAAAAAAAACGGTCGGCAGTGGAAGTAAAGCCCTGCCGACCGTTTTTATTTATATTTGTCTGCTGTAATACTGTGTTCTAAAGACCTGCTCCTGCCGGTTTTGCGCGGCAGGTCAGAATTCGGTTATAAATTTCGGCACACCGGTGGTGTGCCGCATACTATTTTCCAAGCTCTGCAGTACGCTTATACGCCGCCGTTACCGCTTCAATGGCCGCTGCCCTGAAGCCTGCGTTTTCAAGAGCCGCAACGCCTTCGATGGTGCTTCCGGCAGGACTGCAAACAGCGTCTTTCAAAGCGCCGGGATGCGTACCCAAAGCAAGCACCATGCCTGCCGAGCCAAGAACGGTTTTTGCCGCAAATTTAAGTGCCTTGTCGCGCGGCAGTCCGCATCTTACGCCGCCATCAGCCAACGCCTCGATAAACATATACACATATGCCGGACCGCAGCCCGAAATGGCGCTTGCGGCGTCTATAAGCGATTCGCTTATGTCATCAAGCATTCCGGCAGCCGCAAAACCGGACTTGAATTTGTCATATTCCGCATCGGATACCATGCCGTTTTTGGCACAGAGGATCAGCCCCTCCCCGATCGCCGCCGGTGTGTTGGGCATTATGCGTATGACCGGATATTCAGCCCCAAGATATGAGCAAAACAGCTCCGTACTGACACCGGCTGCCATGGTTATGAAGCAGAAGCGGTCAGACCTTTCTTTTACAATAGGGGAAATCCCCGTGAGAACATCCTTCAGCATCTGAGGCTTTACGCCTAAAACTATAAATTCCGAATTGTGCGCTATGTCCTCATTCGTTGTGGGCAGAGCGCCTGTTTTCTTTGCAAGCTCCTCCGCCTTTTCTGCCGATTTATCGGAAACCGCAATGCCAAGTCCCGACTTTGCAGCTGCCGCGGCAAGTGTGCCGCCCATATTTCCGGCACCTATAAACCCGAAAGTATACATATCTGCTTCTCCTTATCTTATCTGTCCGTTACCGTGGATGATGTATTTATATGAGGTCATTTCCTTAAGACCCATGGGTCCTCTCGCATGCGTCTTTTGGGTTGATATTCCGATCTCGCAGCCAAGCCCGAACTCGCCGCCGTCGGTAAATCTTGTTGACGCGTTAACATATACCGCCGCACTGTCAATGCTTCTTGTAAACAGTTCGGCATTTTGCTCGTTTTCTGTTATTATAGACTCGCTGTGACCGGTCGAATGTTTCCTTATGTGTTCTATTGCCTCATTGACTCCGTCCACTACCTTTACCGCAAGAATGTAATCAAGAAATTCCGTGTCGAAATCAGACTCCGAGGCAGGTGTGCCGTCTATTATTTCTGCCGCCAGGCGATCGACCCTCAGTTCCACCGGGACCTTCCCGGCTGCGGCGCGCTCATCGCAAAGCCTTTTTTTCAGCATGGGAAGAAACTTACCGGCTGCTTTTTGGTCCACAAGGCAGACCTCTGCCGCATTGCAGACCGACGGGCGGCTTGCCTTTGCGTTTTCGACTATGTCTACCGCCTTTGAAAGATCGGCATATTCATCGACATATATGTGGCAAATGCCGGTTCCGGTCTCTATGCACGGCACCTTTGCATTCTGGACGCACGCCTTTATAAGTCCGGCTCCGCCTCTCGGAATAAGCAAATCAATTTTTCCGACTGCGGTCATAAGCTCGTTTGCGCTGTCGCGCGAGGTGTCGGTCACAAGACCGACGGCGTCGGCGGTAATGCCGGCGGCAGCAATTCCTTCCTTTAATGCGTCGGCTATTGCAATGTTTGAATTGATAGCCTCTTTTCCGCCCCTCAAAACGCATGCGTTGCCCGATTTTATAGCCAGAGCCGCAGCATCGGAGGTGACATTGGGACGGCTCTCGTATATCATTGCAATTACGCCCAAAGGAACGGAGACCTTAGTTATGACAAGCCCGTTGGGGCGCCTTGTTTCACTCAATATCCTTCCTACCGGGTCGGGCAGCTTCACCACGTCAAGTATCGACGATGCCATTGCGGCAATACGCTCCTTTGTGAGCCTCAGCCTGTCGATCATGACCGGCGTTATTTTGCCGGTGGCATTCGCTACATCCCGGTCATTAGCTTTAATTATTTCGTCGGTATGCTTCAAAAGGCAGTCAGCCATAAATGCCAGAGCCTTGTTTTTCTTTTCGTCAGAGCATGCCGCAACCTCGAATTTTGCGGCTGAAGCTTTGTCTATTATTTCGGATGTGGTCATAAATTCATTTTCCTTCCGTAAAATCTTGTGCCTACCTGCTTGCCGTCCATAATATCATACAAAAGATCAGGGTCGGCGCCCGAAGCTATTATCATATCTGCGCCGTGCCCATTGCATATTTCGGCAGCGTGTATTTTTGTATGCATTCCGCCCGTGCCGAGTGACGAGCCTGAGCCGCCGGCGAGCGACCTTATCTCATCGGTTATAGCCGGTACCTCACTTATGAGCTTTGCATCTGAAAACTTATGCGGATCCTTTGTGTAAAGCCCCTCAATATCAGAAAGAAGTATCAGCAGATCGGATTCGGTCTCTGCGGTAACAATCGCCGCAAGCGTATCGTTGTCGCCGACCGCTATCTCATCGGTGGCTATCGTGTCGTTTTCGTTTATAATAGGCAGTGCGCCCATTTCAAGAAGGCGTTCAACCGTGTTTTTGAAATTGCGGCTGCGTTCCGTATTTTCAAGGTCGCTTCCGGTCAGCAGTATCTGCCCTACGGTGTGACCGTATTCCGAAAAATACTTGTCATATGTATACATCAGCTCGCACTGACCGACCGCCGCCGCCGCCTGTTTTGTCGGCATATCTTTAGGCTTTTCCCTCAGCGACAGCCTGCCCACTCCCATGCCTATAGCACCGGACGACACCATGATCACGTCATGCCCTGCGTTTTTCAGATCGCTGATCACACAGCAAAGTCTTTCAACATGTCTTATATTCATATTTCCGTTGCTGTGTGTAAGCGTAGACGTTCCGATCTTAATTACGATCCTCATTACAATTCCCCGTTTAATAAAATTATTTTTCAGTATATCACAACTTTTTTTGTTTTACAAGGAAATAGAAGCCTAAAATATACTGGTTTTTAAATTTCGGTATATTATGTATATTTCAAGGTTGATTTTCTGTAAATATAATGGTATTATTATAAAATAATAATTTTGGATTATCGGAAGGAATGGTAGGCAGATGGATATTTTGTACGAAAACCTGTTGAAATTTACCTGGCAGCAGGGCGTCATGATACTTATCGGTGCTGTGCTGATTTTTCTTGCAATCAAGAAGGAAATGGAGCCGACCCTGCTTTTGCCCATCGGCTTCGGCACGATACTGGTCAATGTTCCCGGCTCGGACGCCGTGCTGCAGTCCGGTCCGCTCACGACACTTTACAACGCCGGCATCGCAAACGAGCTTTTTCCGCTGCTGCTTTTCATAGGAATAGGTGCAATGATCGACTTCGGTCCGCTGCTTACCAATCCGAAGCTTATGCTGTTCGGCGCAGCTGCACAGTTCGGCATATTCTTTACGCTCTGCATGGCATCCATGTTCTTCCCCGAAAAGGATGCGGCGTCAATCGCCATAATCGGCGCTGCCGACGGCCCCACATCAATAGCTGTGGCAACGCAGCTCGGCTCGGACTATAAGGGTGCTATAATGGTCGCGGCGTATTCGTATATGGCGCTTGTACCCATTATCCAGCCGCCTGTTATAAAGCTGCTTACAACAAAGAAAGAGCGCCTTATAAGGATGCCGTACGAGCAGAAGTCGGTCTCGAAGCTGACAAGGATACTGTTCCCGATCATTATTACATTGGTGGTCGCGGCAATAGTTCCGCAGGCAGCATCGCTGATAGGCTTCCTTATGTTTGGAAACCTCATACGCGAGTGCGGAGTGCTGAACTCCCTCTCAGATACCGCGCAGAAGGTGCTTGCAAATCTTGTGACAATATTCCTCGGCATCACGGTCGCCTCACAGATGACCGCCGAAAAGTTTTTGCAGGTCGACACGCTGCTGATACTCGGTCTTGGTCTTATAGCCTTTATATTTGACACGGCAGGCGGTGTGCTTTTCGCAAAGTTTTTGAATCTTTTCCTCAAAAACAAGATAAACCCCATGATAGGTGCTGCCGGAATTTCAGCCTTCCCTATGTCGGGCAGAATAGTTCACAAAATGGGTCTCAAGGAAGATCCGCAGAACTTTTTGCTTATGCATTCTATCGGTGTAAACGTTTCCGGTCAGGTCGCGTCGGTCATCGCCGGCGGTATAATCCTGAACTTTTTCGGTTGACGGAGGTACTTTCTCATGATGTTTTTAAAACCGCTGCTCAATACTTTGGCAATAACGTTCGACCCTGAAAATTTTGTAAAATACCTTCCCAAAATGGGGATCGGCATGCTGACTATATTTGTGATAATCGCCGTAATAATAATTGTAACGGCAATACTCGGCAAGGCATCCTCCGGCAAGGATAAAAAGTAAAAATTCAAGTGCTCTGTATGCGGCGTGAATGCCGCAGTGAGATTCAAATTCAGATCTTCAGACAGACTGCGC